>Ga0209205_1000010_pt1 | contig 124572 bp, 98 predicted proteins | sample ZodSprso05mmetaG_FD_184133 | JGI IMG/M metagenome (GOLD analysis project Ga0209205, IMG submission 184133) | Hot spring sediment microbial communities from Zodletone spring, Oklahoma to study Microbial Dark Matter (Phase II) - Zodletone Spring... ... | reverse complement strand
ATGTTGTATAGGGTCCGGTCAAGCCACCATTGCTCAGGTTCCATCAGGGTGAAGACGGACCAGTTTCCGGATCCTTTGACATCGCCGATGTGCTTTTTCAGGTTCAGCCTTACCATGCCCTTACCGGCAATCCCCTGGAAACTGAGATAGACGGAGTCGCCTGGGGAGATCGATAATCCGGTGGTAAATTCGATTTTCATCCGGTCCTCCACATCTTTCTTCCCGTCGATGTTTATAGCCACGTGCTCCCAGTGCAGACCGTTGTCTTCCGAAATGAACAAACCGCCGTTCCCGGTAACAAAATGATCGTGGACTGCCAGGTAGAGTCTCCCGTTGCTGTCAATGGCGATCTTCTCCGAACCTGTGTAACTGCCCAGTCCCCCGTTCCTTTGCTCCCAGTCGCCCCCCGGCCCCGGAGCATGGAATACTCCGTCGCCCTTATACCCCGTATCATCGTATCCGCCGGTGATGGCAAATAATGCCCCTTCCTTGTTTTCTATGATCTGCAGCACCGGATAAGCAGAACTTACCGGCACACTGTCCCAGCTGCTGCCGAGGTCAGCAGAGCTGTAAATTCTCCCTGTGCCACCCGCAAGGATGACGCCTGATCCAGATACATACATGGAGTGGACAGCAGATGCCTTCAAAACGGTCTGAAATGAACCGCCGCCGTCCGGACTTCTGATGATCCCGTCGGTGAGACCTGCAAAGAGGATGGAATCCGCTGCAATAGCGATTCCGATTTTGGGCTCCCCGGGAAATTCCCCGGTCAGCTCCCAGAATTGCTGTCCCGCTGTTTCAATCAGCGGGAGCCATAACAACAAAAACAGGACCCCGGAACCTGGCCGGAATGATCCTGCAAAAAAACGCCGTTTCAATTTATATGGGTGTCAAAAAAGTGAAATAATCACGGAAACATGGTTGCGCAGGTTTTGTTTGTTAAAGAAATGTTAAACCCACCCTGATTTTTTAGATTTTTTAACAATTCAATTGATTTCAAATTTTCAGACAGTCTTATTTTTGCGTTCCGTACCAATTTTCATTTAAAAATAATAGGAGGATTTTTTCATGATTGTCCGTACGCAATTTTTCCGGTTCCTGCTGCTTGCCCTGTCCGTTTTTTTACCGGCCGGGGCGGTTCTTCAGGCAGCCGGCGGCATTACGCTGTACACCCCGTACACCAGTATCTCGGTGCCGCCCGGTGAATCCATCGATTATTCCGTCGAAGTCAGGAACGACGGGAGTGTGGTAAGAAATGTGGACCTTCGTGTGACCGGATTGCCGGAGGGATGGGAAGCCACCCTGAAAGCGGGGGGGTATCTCATCAGGCAGATCTCCGTGCTGCCGGGCGAGAAAAAGACACTTTCATTCCAGGTGAATGTCCCCCTGAAAGTGGACAAGGGAAACCATTCCTTCAGGCTTGTCGCAACCAACTATGACGCGCTGACCCTGGTTGTCAACGTATCCGAGCAGGGCACATTCAAAACCGAATTCACGTCCGACCAGGCCAATATGGAAGGCCATTCCGATTTTAATTTCACATTCTCCACAAAACTGAAGAACCAGACCGGTGTGAAGCAGATGTATTCTCTCCGGGCAGGTACCCCCCGTGGATGGAATGTAGTCTTCAAGCCCAATTACAAGCAGGCGACGGCGGTGGAGGTTGAACCGGGCCAGACTGCGAATATCTCCGTGGAGATCAAGCCTCCCCATGCCATTGAAGCCGGAACCTACAGAATTCCCGTGCAGGCTGTCAACAGCGCCACGTCCGCCGAAATGGACCTGGAGGTGGTGATCACCGGTTCCTATGAGATGGAGCTTACAACGCCCAACGGATTGCTGAGTGCGAAAACCACCGCCGGGAAAGAGAAAAGGATCGAACTTCTGCTGAAGAACACAGGTTCGGGCGAGCTGGAAAATGTGATATTCAGGGCTGCCAGTCCCCGTAACTGGGATGTACAATTCACCCCCGATACGGTAGCTCATTTAAAACCAGGAGAAAACGCCGGTGTATATGCCACAATTACGGCCGCAGACAAGGCCATACCCGGGGATTATGTAACCCGGATCACTGCCCGGACTCCCGAAGCTTCCTCGGAGGCCTCGTTCAGGATCTCTGTGAAAACACCGCTGCTCTGGGGATGGCTGGGCATCCTGATCATCGTCGCCATCATCGGGCTCATTTATTATCTGTTCCGGAAATACGGAAGGAGGTAATCCATGGAGAAAATCATCGAGCTGTCCGGCCTGACCAAAAGGTACGGAACGCATATTGTTGTAAATCACCTGGACATGTCCGTCGGAAAGGGCGAAATATTCGGATTGCTGGGCCCCAACGGCGCAGGAAAATCGACCACCATACTGATGATGATGGGGCTCACTGAGCCGGATGCGGGGACCGTGAGGGTCTGCGGCCTGGATCCTGTCCGCCGTCCGATCCAGGTGAAACGAAAAGTGGGGTACCTGCCCGAGGATGTCGGGTTCTACGAGGACATGACCGGCATGGAAAACCTGGTCTATACGGCACGGTTGAATGAGATTCACGCTGACGAGGCGGCACGCAGGGCAGGCGGGCTGCTTGAAAATGTGGGACTGAGGGAGGTGAAACATAAGAAGACGGGAAAATACTCCCGGGGCATGCGGCAGAGACTGGGCCTTGCAGATGTGCTGATCAAGCACCCGGAGGTGATCATTCTGGATGAGCCGACCCTGGGCATTGATCCGGCAGGGGTGAAGGAATTCCTCGAGCTCATTGTGAAGCTGAGCAGGGAGGATGGCATCACGGTCCTTTTTTCGTCCCACCAGTTGCACCAGGTGCAGCAGGTATGCGACCGGGTGGGTATATTTGTGGATGGAAGGCTGCTGGCTCAGGGTGATATCGGGTCCCTGGCTGCACAATTGTTCCCGGACACCCACATGACCAGGAAGATCGGGCTGGATGAAATTTATTACAGGTATTTTCAGGGAGGAGATGACCATGAATAATGCACATCCAAATACACGGGGAAAGGACAGAATCTCCACACGGCCTTTCTGGGTCATGGTGCAGAAAGAGGCTGCGGATCATGCCAGGAGCTGGCGCTTCATCATTCTGCTGGGTATCGTGGTCCTCACCTGCCTGGGTTCGCTGTACACGTCGCTCTCAAATTTTACGGAAGCGCTCGGTAAAAACGATGCCGAGAACGATTTCTTTTTCCTGAACCTGTTTACCCTGTCCGACGGCACCCTGCCCTCTTTCTTCGTGTTCGTCAGCTTCCTGGGGCCGTTGCTGGGTATCAGCCTGGGATTCGATGCCATCAATTCGGAGCAGAGCAAAGGAACGCTGAGCCGGATCATGGCGCAGCCCGTACCGAGGGATTATGTGCTGAATGCCAAGTTTATGGCCGGATTGATCGTGGTAAGCATCATGTTCTTCACGCTCAGTTTCCTGGTGATCGGGACGGGTTTGATCGTGCTCGGGATCCCGCCCACTGCCGAAGAGTTCCTGCGCATTACAATTTACACTGTACTGAGCATCATCTATGTCTCATTCTGGCTGAACCTGTCCATTTTCTTTTCGGTCAGGTTCAGGCAACCCGCAACCGCAGCCCTGGCAGGCATTGCGGTCTGGTTGTTTTTTACGGTGTTCTATCCATTGATCGTGAACCTGGTGCTGAAGGGGATCGAGCCATCCGATTTCGCTTCGCCCCGTGCAGTGTATCTGTACCAGAAACTGAAATTCGCCCTGGTCCAGGTCATGCCCGGTGAATTGTTCAGCGAGATCACCTCGACCCTGCTGATGCCTTCTGTGAGAAGCATCGGTCCGCTGACCATGGAACAGTTGCACGGTACCATTCCCGGACCGCTCCCGCCCGGCCAGAGCCTCCTGCTTGTCTGGCCGCAGTTAACGGGACTGATCGCCCTGACCCTGCTCTGTTTCGCGCTTTCCTACCTCTCTTTTATGCGCAGGGAAATCCGGTCGCGCTGAATCTTGTTTCAACGGGAAAGGCAGGTCCGCGGATAGTCTTGCAGCGGCGGCTATCTGTCCCACGATGCATGCCGCTCCGCTGCAATGCTGTCCCATACAGGCACAAGGGTTTGCAGGAAAAGTGCTTTTGCAGCATTGAGGGCATCCATGTCGAGACCGATAAATTGCTGGGCCTGTGCTTTGGTGGTGATATCGGGGTACGGCACCTCTGCTGTGAATCCCCTGTTCAGCAGCAGGCGGGCCAGCCTGATCCTTCCTTCCTGGATAATATCTATGGCCGTGGCAATGGTGCGGCTGACCTCCACGGGTGAGTGGAAGGATGCCCCGTGCGAGGCAGCGGCATAGTCCCACCGCCACTGGGCATGCCTGATGGCGGTCAGGATTTCTTTCATCTCGTCTTCTGTGGCACCCAGTTCCCATGCTTTCTGTGCCTCGGTATGCGCACGTACCAGTAGCCTTTCGAGCTGGTCGCGGTTCTCAATGATCTGGTCCTGCCGCTGGTAAACATTGGCAATCAGCTTCTCAGTCTCTTCCCTGTGACACACCTGGCAGGAGTTGGCCACGTTGTCCAGCGGACTCCGCACGTGGTGATCGGTAAATTTCATCCCTCCCTCACTTGTGTACGGCATATGGCAGTCAGCGCAGGATACACCCCTGTCAGCATGAATGCCCGTCATATAGATCTCATAGCCCGGATGCTGGGCCTTGAGCATCGGAGCGCGGCTCATGGAGTGGATCCAGTCCGAGAATTGCGCCTGGTCGTAATACGCCTCCATTTCTTCTGCTTTGAAACCGTTATCCCAGGGATGGGTGAGGTAGTTCCCCGCTCCTTTGAAGTAATATTCCACATGGCACTGGGCACAAACCAGGGAACGCATCTCCTGGTGGGATGCCTTGGTGACATCCTTTCCCATTCGTTCAAATGCCTCTATCAATGCAGGACGCGTGATGCGCAGGTTCATGGTCTCCGGGTCATGACAGTCCGCACATCCGATCGGATTTACAATTTCCTCACCCCGGGATGCCCATGTTCCGCTGTAAAACTCGGCCACTCCCACCTCGGCCATTACCCTGGGCACATCCGGTCCCTTGCAGCTCCAGCAGGTATTGGGCATCGGACCGTCATCGGGACCTGCCGGTCCGCCTGTGCGCAGAATCTGCCGAATATCCTCAATGGCGTATGCATGTCCGCGTGCCTGGTTGTAATCTTTTGAAAAGGAATAACCCGCCCACAGCACCACCATGCGCGGGTCCACCTCGAGCATATCGATCCAGGCACTGCCGTTGTATTTGCTTCTGAAGGAAGTGTCAGTTGTCTGCAGGTATGACTGGTACTCACGCGGGAAGTTTTTGCCCCACTCGGCGTTGCGGGGTTCAAATTCCGACAGTTCTACCCGGGGGGTATAAGCAAAAAGGGCTTCTGCGCGCCGTTCGATGATGCTGGAGGCAAGCAGGCCCAGCAGGAAAACCACGATCACCGTGACGGCGAAAAGGAGCCATCCGAGCCATGGTTTTTTTTCTACTTTTTCTCTGATTGTGGTCATGCGATACATATTATTAATTGCGCTTATTTTCCTGTGAAAGACCTGAGCCATTCGGGTACCGGGCTTTCGGGAAGCGGTACGCGTGCCCATGGCGTACTGGTAAGGCTGTTGACCCTGCCGTGGGGAACCTCGCGGTGGCAGTCCCAGCAGAGGCGCTCGGTGGCCTCCCTGTGCTGGATGCTTTCCCCTGCAAGATATTTGAATCCGTGAAGGATCTGGTCATGGCACCGGATGCAGTTCTCCTGCACCACCCCGATACCGGCATGGCGGATCCGGATCACCTGGGGCTCCCGCCTCAATGTAAAAATGGTGGCATGGCGGAGCCCGTCTGCCGCCTTGAAATAGTATTTATTGATTACGTTATTGTGCGGCACATGGCAGTCATTGCAGTGGGTCCATTCCCGGTGCGAACTGTGGCTCCAGGTGGCATACTGCGGCGCCATGATATGGCAGTTGGTGCAGGTTTCCGGTTTGTCGGACAGGTACGATGGTGCACGTGAGATATGGATGGCAAAGAGGGCAAGCCCGGTCAGTATTCCTGACACCACGATGACCGGCCACCGCCAGTTTTCAGGAGGTTTTAACCTGTTTATCAGCCTGTTTTCCGGTTTTCTCATGATCAGCTATTCACGGAAGAGCAGGGAGGTAAATTCAGTAAGGTAGATCCTCCAGTTCTTCCAGATGTGGCCGCCGTCGCTTTCCCGGAAAGTGTGTTCCATTCCCATTTGATCCAGCTTATTACCAAATTCAACCACGCCATTGTAAAGGAAATCCGTTTTGCCGATCCCGATCCAGTAGAGCCGGTAACCATTCTCCATCTGTTGCTTCAGGGTTCCGTCCATATTTTCATAGACAACCGAGGAAACATCCTGGCCGGGAAGGATGGCGGGGGAGAAGAGACCGATATAATCAAAACTGTCAGGATAATACCTGGAAATATGGAGGGAATGAAAGCCGCCCATGGAAAGTCCCGCAATGGCCCGGTTCGATTGATCCGTTTTCGCCCGGTATTGGGTCTCTACGAATCTCACGATGTCCATGAAGGATTCCTCGAATTCCCCATCCATGGTACCGGGGATCATGAACGTTGGTTTGTAATACCCATCACGTCCTTCACCCGGAGCCGCATCCTGGATCACGTTTCCGTTGGGCATGACCACGATCATGGGTTCGGCCCTGCCCCGGGCGATCAGGTTATCCATGATCCGGGTGGCAGTGCCCAGGGTGATCCACGCTTCCTCATCCCCCCCGGCACCGTGAAGCAGGTACAAAACCGGGTATGTTTTTTCAGAGGTTTCATAACCCGGGGGAGTGTATATGGTGATCCTGCGGTCCATTCCAAGTCCGGGGGAGTCATACCACCGGCGGGTGACCGAACCATGTGGCACATCATTGACCCGGTACAGGTTTGCCTGACCCCCTTCAATGATAAAAAAATTGGTCAGCGTTGCAATATCCCGGTTCACGAAAGCATTGTTCGGATCACAGGTCCGGAACCCGTCCACCAGGAAAAAATAACTGTACAGTTCAGGTTCCAGAATGTCCGTTGTGTGGATCCAGGTGCCATGCTCATCCTTTTCCATGGCCACCGACCCGGGTACCCAATCCTCGGACGGCATCCAGTCGCCCGAAACCTTCACCTCGGCAGCACCGGGTGCAACCACACGGAATGTCACGGAATGATCCGCATGGATTTCCGGGGAAATGATCTCCGAGCCTCCCCACAGTGCCTGCTGTGCCATTGCCTGGTAAGCGAACAGGGCCGGTATTGCCGCAAAAATGATCCAGTTTCTTTTCATCAGCTTCAGGTTATAAGGATTTTATAGTCCTGTTACCAGGACCTTCTGACCGGATGAATATAGTGATAAATTAAGAATCGTAAAAGCCCGTTTTTTCCCATCAGATCCACCATGCGGATGTTTTGAACATGGATCAGGTGTCCCCTGGCGCTTATTTTGTAATTTTAGGCCACGATGGGTATCTACAGCAAATACATTCTGCCCCGGGCCATCGATTGGGCATGCCGCAACGGGAACAGCCAGGAGCAGCGGGAAAAAGTGATCCCGCTTGCATGGGGGAACGTGCTGGAGATCGGCATCGGAGCGGGGCACAGTCTCCCGTTGTATGACAAATCAAAAGTAAATCATCTGACAGCCATCGATCCGCTGGAGAAATTATGGAAGAAAAGAAAAACGGACCTGGCGGACCTGGAATTCGAAGTGGAGTACATCAGGGGAACTGCGGATCATATTCCTGCCGGAGACAGCACGTATGACTCGGTGGTCGTTACCTACACCCTTTGCTCGATCAGGCATATAGACCGGACACTACAGGAGGTCCACAGGGTCCTGAAACCCGGAGGGAAGTTGGTGTTCTCCGAACACGGACTGGCGCCGGACAGGGGACTCCGGATCTGGCAGAACCTGATCAATCCCCTGTGGAAAAGGATCGGTGGCGGATGCCATCTGAACCGGGATGTCCCGGCGATTTTGGAAAGGAATGGTTTTAGCCCGGACAACCTACAAACAGGTTATTTTCCAGGATGGGGCCCAACCAGCTACCTGTACTGGGGCTCGGCTTCCCGGATCAATGAATGCAGCCATGAATGATTTAACCAGGCAAGTCAATAAAATGGCAGAAACCCTATTCCCGGATCCAGGTGGTTGTAACCGAATAAGGATTCTGATCCATATCGATATAGGTCTCAAGATAGGAAAGCTCCTTTTTGGTCAGTGTCTCAATGTTGGCGGTGGATGAAAGTTCATCGTCCGGGTCCAGGATCAGCTGGTCTTCACCGATCAGTGACCAGGTCCCCGTGGTGGGATCCTGCATCAGCGGGGAAGTGATGATGTAGGTCTTATCTTCCTGGAACTCCAGGGTGGCATCCGTGAGCAGGGCCTTCCCCAGTGCGACGAGCGACCTGATTGTTTCATCATCGGTGTCGGTAGTCAGGTTTTCAAAGGTCCATACGTCCCCGGTAAGCAGTGTAACGGGATCTTTTTCGCAACCTGTGAAGGTGATCAGAAGGAAGACAGATAGGACAAGTCCGGATACAAAATTCCTGGTTTTCATAATGATTATTCGTTGATATAACACCTCATACGGAATGAGGGGAGATTTGTTACAACCCGGAAGCGTCCGCGGAACATTTGAAAATATGGCGTTAACAGGTAATGGGGTGCAACCAGGAAGGAAATCGCATGTTTTTTCTTACATTGGTGAGATTAGAAAATTACCGGTGCAATCATCGGCCAGTTCAATTTATTATACGGTAAAGTGATGAAACCAGCAATTTTTGTATTCCTTGTTTTGTTCATCCTCATTCATTCCGACAGTAACCTGCATTCACGCATACCACAGGGTGAAGGTCCGCGTATTATCCGTTTTTCGGGGTTTGACTGGATCGTGGCCAGGTCCGGGAACCGCATGATGCCTCCGGGCCCGAACCATTTTTCCGGCTCGGCTCAAAATGTTTGGGTGGATCCTTCGGGCAGGCTGCACCTGAAGATCACCCGGTATAACGGACGCTGGGAAAGTGCGGGGGTCATTCTCCGGGGAGCAGTATCTTACGGCAGGTATGCATTCAGGGTATCGACCGATGTGGACAAATTGAATGAGCATGTGGTGGCCGGGCTCTTTCTTTACCGTGATGACCGTAACGAGGCTGATATTGAATTCTCCAGGTGGGGAGACCGGGCGGCAGTGGCGGGTCAGTATGTGATTCAGCCATGGGAACGGGATGGCAACCGGCACAGGTTCAGTATTGAAAATATAGGTGAACGGTCAACCCATCTCATTGACTGGCAACCGGAAAGTGTTACCTTCTCAAGTTACCGGGGTCATGGCATCACCCCCGAGCCACAGGACATGGTCAGCGAATGGACCTACCGGGGTGAGGACATACCGGCCGGCAACCGGGTCAAGTTGATGATCAATCTCTGGCTTTACCAGGGCACACCCCCTTCCGACGGACAGGATGCTGAGCTGGTCATCGAGCGCATTTCCTGTCGGCCGTCAGGACCCGGAAAGCGCTATTGGTAACTGATCTGGTAGACCAGTTCCTCAGCAGCCCTGATAATCGGGTTATTCACCGGGGAAGAAGTCAGCAATGGATGTGTACCTATCTGGAAGGAAACCAGTTCGAACACCGTAATGGATTTCTGGATGGCCATGCTGATGATATTGATGATCTCGCCGGCTGATTTTCCTCCCCAGGCTTCACCACCAATGATACTTCCATCCACGGGTGATGCATACAGTTTCACAGTCAGGTCAGATACTCCGGGCAGGGAGCCGGGATGTCTGTCGGGTGAGGAGAATTTCGCGGATATCAGGTTCACTCCTGCTTCCGCTGCACTGTTCTCATTCGCTCCCGCAGCAGCCATTGCAATTCCGTTAATCTCCGTGGAAAATACACCCAGGGTGCCGAAAATACATTTTTTTATCCTGATCCCGAAGATATTATGTCCCAGCGTCCGGGCTTCGGCCGTAGCCGTTGAAGCCAGCTTGATGACGTCACTTCGCCCGGTGAGGAAACCAAAAGCCTGGGCACAGTCCCCGCAGGCGCTGATATCCTCCACAGTCGTCCTGCCGTAATTATCCACATGGATATCACCATACCTGTTAAGCTCCACACCACTTTCTTTTGCCAGTTGTGTATTGGCTTTGTAACCGATGGAGAAAATGACGGCTTCGGCTTCAATCCTATTCCCGTCAGCCAGCAATACCTGCTTCACGGTGTTGTTTTCTCCGACGATCTCTTTCACAAGGGTGGAAGTCATGACATTGACCCCGGATTTTTTCAAAGCTTCGGTAGCGATAGCGCTTAATTCGGGAGAAAATGCCTTTGAAAAGCAGAGCGGTTCACTCTCGATCAGGGTGACTTTTGCGTCTGTTGCGGCCAGCTGCTCGGCCACTTCAGCTCCGATAAACCCACCGCCCACAATGACGATATTTTTAAAACCACTGATTTTTGACGCGAGTTCCTGGATATAGGAGTAGCTTTTTTTCACGTAATATACATGCTGCAGATCGTAACCGGGAATAAAATCGGGGACGGTTGGCCGAGAACCTGTGGCGAAAACCAGTTTGCCGTAACCGAATTTTTCCCCGGATTTCAGGGTCACATCTTTCTGATCCTTATCCACCTGCACAGCTGTATTGACAATTACCTCGCCGCCCAGGTCCACAAAAGGCTTGGGCCCCATTTTATTTTTTCCGGCGTCGTTGCCCAGCAGGTGAAATACATAGGGAATCCCACACGGGACCAGTCCGTCTGCTTCTTCTTTGATCATCAGGACCGATTTTTCCTTGAAGAACTTCTTGATGGTAATCCCTGTGACTATGGCAGCAGGACCTCCACCGATAATAATAACATCATATGTTTTCATCATGTTTAAATTTTAAATAAGAAAAGGGAATTGCTTCCTGGGAGATTCAAAGGTACGACGCGATTTTCCCCGTTTGTATGAGATTTGTTAGGTTTTATTTGGAATTAGATTATTTATACGCTTCTCCGCCGACTGCAAGATTTTTCAGCAAGCCGGGGATGGTTATCATTTGGCAATTCGATCATGCGGATGCCGGTCCGGACCTGTTGTATTGATTCCTGTAAGCTGCCGGGCTCAGCCCCGTGATCTTTCTGAAGATGGTCCTGAACGCTTTCATATCCCTGTAGCCGACTTCGAACATTACTTCAATGATGGTTTTACGGCTTGTCTCCAGGCTGCGCTTGGCGGCTTCCATCTTCACCCTGTGGATGTACTCCAGGACAGAATTGTTCGTGGCCCGCCTGAAACGTCGTTCAAAACTCCTTCGGCCCAAAGCCAGTTCGTCGGCCAGCAGGTCGACGGTCATCCGTTCTCCAATATGGCTTTCGATGTATTCCTGCGCCCTCCTCACTGCTTCATCCTGGTGTTCCTTCTGTCCCCTGAACAGTGCAAAGGGTGACTGGCTGTTCCTGCTGATATCTATGGCGAAATATTTGGAAGCCAGAACAGCCGTTTCACGGTCAGTGATTTTTTCAACAAGGTACATGAGCAGGTTCCAGTAAGAGTTGGCACCCCCGCTCGAATACATGCGGTTTTCATCGGTTACGATGCTTCCTTCCTGGATAATCACTTCCGGGAACATCATACGGAACTGACTGGTGAAATTCCAGTGGGTGGAGCATTTTTGCCCATTCAGTAATCCCGTGGATGCCAGAAGGAATGCGCCCGTGCAGAGCGAGGCCAACTCAGCTCCCCTCGCGTACTGTTCGATCAGCCAAGGCCGGATACCATGATTGATCTTCAGAACCTCCTTTATTTCACCAAACAGCGCCGGGATGATGATCAGGTCGGTCCTGTCCACCTCCTTCAGCAGCCTGTCCGTCTGAACACAATACGTATTGCCGTTTAGATAGATCTTCTTCCTGGCCCCGACCAGCTCCACATGGAAGGCGGGGGGCCTTCCCGATGCGGTCAGAAACCGGTTCACCGTCCCGAAACAGTATTTCGGATCTGCAACGGCCTGCAGTACGGAACTTTCAGGAACAAGAACAGCCACGTGCTTCATGGTTCAAAGATAGGGTAAATTTGACGCAAATCACCCTTTGATTGTCATTTTTGTCCATTTTCTGTTTGAGTGCATCCTCCTATCTTCGTAGGGTTATGTGTAACTTTTAAGGACGATGAAAAGCAACTATGGGAACGACTGAAAAAACGATCATCACAGTGGAATCATCCTTGCAAGTCCCTGTGGAGAGGGTCTGGAAACTATGGACGGAACCGCTCCATATCATGCACTGGAACAATGCTTCTGACGACTGGCATACGACCCGTGCGGAAAACGACCTCAGGGACGGGGGCATGTTCCTTTACCGAATGGAGGCCAGGGACGGCAGCTCGGGGTTCGATTTTACGGGAAGATACAGCCTTGTCGATCCTCACTGGAAAATCGCGTATACGCTGGATGACGGCAGACAGGTGCAAGTGACGTTCGTCGGGGACGGCAGCAAAACCCGGGTGCATGAATCCTTTGAGGCAGAACAGACCTATCCGCCGGAAGTCCAGGAGGAAGGATGGCATGCCATCCTGGAAAACTTCAGGAAATATGCTGAAAACTCGGATGGGTCGGAAGCTATGCATTTCGAAATTTCCGTCCGGGCACCGGTGGGGAAAGTATACCGGACGATGCTGGAGGACAGGGTTTACAGGAACTGGACAAGCGTGTTTAATCCTGGTTCACATTTTAACGGATCGTGGAAGAAGGGTTCAAAAATGCTCTTCCTGGGATGCGATCCGGAAGGAAACCTGGGTGGAATGGTCAGTCGGATCAGGGAAAACATACCTGACCGGTTCGTCAGCATCGAGCATCTCGGCATTGTTCAGGGAAAGAAGGAAATCACGAAAGGTCCGGAGGTGGAAGGTTGGGCGGGAGCCCTTGAAAATTACTCATTGACGGATCATCGCGGAGATACCCTGCTCTCGGTGGACCTGGACGTCAGGAAAGATTTCATGTCCTATTTCAGAGATACATGGCCCAGGGCCCTGGACAGGTTGAAAACCATTTGCGAGACCGGGTAAGCCGGTCCCTCTATAGATTAACTAACATCATTCTTTAAAATCATGGCATCTGTAAGTACGTATCTGAATTTTCAAAGGAATACAGAGGAAGCGTTTCATTTTTACAAATCCGTCTTCGGAGGTGATTTTGTTGGTGGTATCTCGCGTTTCAGGGACATTCCCGGATCTGTTGAAATGCCTCCTATCCCTGAGGAGGACAGGGACCTTGTCATGCATGTGGCTTTGCCCATCCTGGGAGGTCACCTGCTCATGGGGACCGATGCCCCCGAATCCATGCAATTCAGGGTGAATCCGGGGAACAATGTTTATATCAATCTTGAACCTGATACCAGGGAGGAAGCTGACCGTTTATTCAGGGCACTTTCAGAAGGTGGTGCGGTTGAGATGGAGATGCAGGAGACCTTCTGGGGTGCCTATTACGGGAGCTGCAAGGATAAATATGGTGTACAGTGGATGGTCAACTTCAATCTTTCTGAGCACGCTTCTTATTGATCAGTTCAACGGCCGGTCGTATGGTTGTTCCATTGAACGGGAAGGGATTTCCCGGTCACCTTGTTCCTGAACCTGATAGCCGGGTGACCCAGTGCGATCGTACCAAATATCTTTTCCTTCCTGTTTAACCTGATCAGCTTCCGGAACTGGCGGTTCCTGTTAAGGATTCCCTGGTTGCCCACCAGGTTCCTGCAGGCCAACCCCATGGACTGGGCATACAGATCCATGTTATAGAGGGCATACTGGGCACTTTGTAGTGAAAGGGGTGCCCTTCGGTTTCCCACCACCATGATCACGGCTGCGGGCATTGTTCTAAACAAACTCTGCCTGTTCCTGAGTACTTCTAGTTTCGGTCTTGCCTTCAGGTATTCGGATTCCCACGCAGGGGCAAAAGCCCTGACAACAAAATGCATGATTTCAGGGGCATATAACCATCTGTAAAGGTTCATTGAGAACCGGTAGATCACCGAATCGATCTGCCGGATGATCTCGGCGTCATCAATGATGATGGTCCTCATATTGAAATTATGAGTGGGAGCATAAGCGGCCATTGCCGCTATTTCTTTCAGTGTTGATCTGTCAATAGACTTTCCGGTATGTTCCCGGCCCGTTCTTCTTTCCATGAAGAGTTCCATAACCTGCTCAGGGCGAGGATACAGTGTCCTGTCAAATCTCAGTGGCGGGTGGTGATCCCAGAGGATAGCCTGCCGGGGGCAGACCGCCACGCACTGGCTGCAGGTGCTGCAGAATTCGTATTCAATGTTCAGTTTGCCGCCTGATAATGACAGGCAGTGCTCATGGCAGATCTTTACACAAATACCACACCCGTTGCATTTTTCCTGGTCAACGGTAATCATCGTTCAGCTGGTTTTCCCCGGCAAATTAATGCATTTGGCCAGAAGTATCAAGAGGCCTTGCAGGTCCCTGTTACCTGGCTGAAACGGGATCAGATTCAATAATCCAGAGGTTTCCATCCTGCAACCAGGTAGAGAAACAGGAATCCGATCAGATACGCCAGCAGCACATGCCATCCGGACCTGATCCACCTCCCCACCGACCTGGCTTCCGGATAGGTGGTGGAGATTGCCACTCCGGCCGAAGAGCCGAACCAGATCATGGAACCGCCGAAACCCACGGTGAAGGCAAGCATTCCCCAGTCATAGTGGTTCTGGGCCAGGGCCAGTTTGGTCAGGGGAATGTTATCAAAAACCGAAGACACCAGTCCCAGGAAAAAGGCCGATGCCGGGGAGGCGGATGGCAGCCGCTCCACGGGCATCATGGAAGCTGTCAGCACCAGCGATAGAAGGAATAGGGTGCTTTTCAGGGCAGCCGGCAGAACATTCCAGGAAGTCCTGGTGAAAAAAGCCCCGGCCAGCAGTGCTGCCCAGACTCCCAGGGCGGGAAGTCTCAATAATACATTCGATATGATTGCCCCGGAAAGGATCAGAAGAACCAGGAACAGTTTTCTGAAATCAATTCCTGTCTTCCCGGATTGAGCTTTCCTGATACCCTGAAGCCGGTCCTGTTGCCGGGACGCAAAGTATCCAAAAAAAAGAAATGCGGGAACAGCTGCGATATAGGCAGTCAGGACCCTGGTTGCCGGAACACCCTCGATCCACATCATGGTGGTCGTGGTATCCCCCACCACGCTTCCAGAGCCTCCCGCATTGCTTGCTGCAACGATGGCAGCGATAAAACCCGGATGCACTTTCCCTTCAAATACCACGAGCGCCATCGTCCCGCCGATCAGTGCGGCAGCAATGTTATCCAGGAAGGAGGAGAGCACAAATACTACGGCCAGCATAACGAAAGGACCTTTCCAGCCGGATGGCAATAACTGCGGGATCAGCTGCGGGATCCTGCTCTCTTCGAAATGCCTGGCAAGAAGGGCAAACCCGAGCAACAGACCGAACAGGTTGATCAGGATCATTTTTTCCTCCCCAAGGTGCTGGACCATTGGAAAATCCTGGATCAGGACCTTGTAGAGGGTCACCGATCCCAGGCCGGTCAGGGCTGTATAGAGGATCTTCCTGTGAAACAGGGATACTGTAACCAGGACGAGCCCGAACAGAATGAACTCAATATCGATTCCTGCGATCTTTCCGGAATCCTTTGGTCCGAATAGCCAGATCAGGTAGGGAAGAGATATGATCACGGCTAGAAAAGCCGTGTAAATAATATTCTTTTGCATGGCCGCAATCTTTGATTAAGACGAAACAGAATTGGTTCGTCACCCGGAATGTGACCTTCGATGGTTTTTCAGTCATAATATATTCTAAATCTCCGTCATGCATATCATCGGCATTACAGGGTTTCTCCTGGCTGCATATGCGGTTGTTGGTAACGATGTCATACAGACCCTGGGTACATTTTTAAGTTCCAACACCAAAAGGCACTGGGCACTGCTCTGGGGTTATGCCTCCCTGATACTGGTGGGGACACTCTTCCTGGGATGGTACTTTAATGACGGGGATGTGACCTATGACAGGCTCTCCCGGATCCCTTTACCCGATCATCTTCAATGGTGGCACGTACTGCCGCCGCTGGTCCTGCTGGGGGTCACATGGATCGGCCTGCCTGTCAGTACAACGTTCTTGATTCTCAGTGTGTTCTCGTCGGGCCAGGTCATTGAAAAAATGGTCCTGAAGTCAGCCATCGGATACGCGGTTGCCTTTGTCAGTGCCTTCCTTATCTATTTTTTGATAGCCAGAAGGTTCGAGTCGAAAACAGCCATTGACAGGATGGAGGTGAAAAAGAACAAAAAATGGTGGCTGGTGGGACAGTGGTTTTCCACCGGGTTCCTCTGGTCGCAGTGGCTCATCCAGGATTTTGCCAATATTTTTGTATACCTGCCCCGCCATTTGCAACTGTATGAGCTTGCCGCCTCAACAGCCGTTATCCTGGCCCTGCTGGCACTGGTGTTCAGGAGCAGGGGAGGCAGGATCCAGGAGATTGTGAAGCAAAAGACCAACTCCGCGAACATACGTTCGGCGACGCTGATTGACCTCACCTACGGGATCGTGCTCTATTTCTTCACCATCATCAACCCGATTCCCATGAGTACCACATGGACTTTTGTGGGAATACTTGCAGGAAGGGAGTATGCCATCAACCAGCTCCTGCAGAGGCATCTGATCAGGGATACCTATAAGAAAATATTCAGGGATCTTTACAAGGTGAATCTCGGACTGATGATCAGCATCGTTGTGGCTATCCTGATCAGGATGCTGCTCAAGTAACAGGAATCATCTGAATTCAGGTGTTCATTTCTGCCTATGGGGTAAGCGCTGCCTTTTCAATCGGCTTTGAATACCAGTTTCCCCCTCACGTATGTTCTTTGGATTTCTAGGTCATCATTCCCGATGGTGAACAGGATCAGGTCAGCCCGCTTACCGGGCTCCATCATTCCCCGGTCCCCGAGGCCATACAGATCCGCCGGATTGGTACTGGCCATCCGGATGGCATCGGCCAGGCTGCATCCGGTCACTTTCATGATGTGGACCACCCCTTTGGAGATCGCGGAAGCAGAGCCGTAGAGCACGTTCTGAGCGGGATATCGCAGCATGCCCCCGGGGGTAAGCTCGATGGTCTCGCCATCGGGGGTTTGGTATTCTCCGGGAGGAAGTGCAGCGTAGCTGGTAACGTCCGAGATCAGGATCGTTCTTTCCGGCCCCTTGATCCCGTAGAAGACCCTGATCTCTTCCGGCAGCAGGTGAAATCCGTCGCAGATGATGCTGATGGAGAGCTGATCATTGGCCAGCTGCGGCCAGATTGGATTCACATGGCGGTTGATCATATTGGCACATCCATTCCCCAGGTGGGTTGAGATCTTTGCCCCGTTTGCGACCGCCTGGTCGATGATCCAGGTTGAAGCATTGTGATGTCCCAGGGCAACCACCATTCCTTCAGCGGTACAACTCCTGGTGAAGTCCAGCGCGCCCTCCATTTCGGGTGCCAGTGTGACCGTCAGGATGTGATCCCCCGAAGCTTGCCGGAAGGCCATGAATTCATCCCAATCCGGCTTCCTGACATGCTGCCGGGGGTGTGCCCCGCGGTATCCGTCTTCCGGGTTGATATACGGTCCTTCAAGGTGAAAACCCGGGATTGAGCCCAGCAATGCCTCGTCATCTATTGCGCCAGCAAGGATTTCGAAATTCCTGACCAGCAGCTCATGGCTGTTGGTGGTCAGGGTGGGCAGGTAGGATGTCACCCCTTTTTTCCAGAGCGCCTTGGTGGCTTCCCGCACTCCTTCCCGCGTCAGCTCACCTCCTGCGAATGAAAATGAAATCCCAGCGTAACCATTTACCTGGCTGTCGATCAGACCGGGGGCAATAAACAGTCTGTTGGTTTCATCGGTGAGCTTTTCAATCCGCTCCACGGTTGAGATCTTCCCGTCCCGGATCTCAACCCGTACCGGCGATCCGTCAAGGTAACTGTACCCTTCCAGCTGGAATTGGGCCGCAGCCGGTTGAATGATGTTCGCTGAAACAATCATACAAATCGATATAAAAATATTCCCTTTTGGCATAAGATTGCTTATTTTCGATAGGAGAGCACCTGCTTATCCTCGATCAGCCTCCTGCGCAGCTTATTGTAATCCAGGTCCTGAAGTGCGACGTGTTCATCGATGGACAGACAGGCGGCTGTGGCGGCTGACTGGGCCAGGACCATGAATACGGGTTCCATCCGTATGGAACCGAAGGCGATGTGGGTGGCCGAAAGGCATACGGGCACCAGCAGGTTCGTGCATTCCTCCTTCTTCGGGACGATGGCCCGGTAATCGATGGGGTAAGGGCTGAATCCGCCCACCTGAACATCCCCTTCATTTTTCACAAAACCTGCTGCATTCACGTACCGCTGGACATGGTGCGAATCCATGGTGTATGCCCCCATTCCCACGGGTTGTTCGGCGGACACGGATTCCTGCATGCAGTGGTGCTGCGTCATTACGTAATCGCTGACCATACGCCTGGCCTCCCTGATATAAAGCTGGGGGGTCCAGTGTCCGTTCCCCGGATATTCATCCGCAGGGAGGCCCCATTGCTGCCATTCTGCGCGCACCTCTTCCGGAACCCTTGGGTGGTTGGCCAGGGTCCACAGCAGCCCGAGCTGATAGATCCTGTGCGCCCGGATGATTTCCTCGCGTGTCTTGTAATCCCCCCCGGGATATGCGTAATTGCGGCCGATGAAGTCGGATGAGAAACACCCGTTGTTATTGGCATCCGTTTTCCGGTTGGGCATCATGGACATGATGAAGAACGGTCCTCTGTAACCCTGTTCCAGGGCGCGGAACAACAGCTCATACTCCTGCTCGTTGTAAGGTCCCGGTCGTCTCAGCAGGATCCTGTTCCCGGGCACATCGGTCAGGCACATCCTGAAGCAGTATGCCTGGATCTTCCGGTCCCCGCTTCCCTCTTCGCCCGGATTTTCAAATATCCCGGGCAGTAATCCGCTGGCAGAATCCCCCGTGACCACGTAAGGATCAACGTTTTGCCCGAACTGGTGATGGACGGCCATCTCCGTCTGCACCCCGTTCAGCGTTTCTCCGTATTCGGACACTGCCTCTCTCCCCAGGGTATAGGAAACTCCGGACATGGCCATCAGGTCACCCTCGTAGGTAGCGTCCATAAACATCTTTCCCCGGATCAGTCTCCCCGATTCCAGCTTGATGGCGGTGATTTGCCCGTTCTCTTTCACTACTCCTTCCTGCAGGCTGATGCGCTGGTTGTGGATGACGGGTATGCTGTGCTCCGTAATCAGATCATTGAACACCGACATGGCCGCCCTGGGTTCGAAGGTCCACATGGCATCATCGTCCGGCAGTGTCCGGGTCTGGCCGCCGTCCCTGTAATCACTTCTTTTTTCCCATTCCCAGTGGAGGGTATCCTCATAATAGCTCCTGATCCGCCTGTAGAATTCCCTGGAGATCCCTCCGATCACCTGTTTGTTCCCGATGTCGGTCTGTCCGAGTCCCCCGGTGGTCAGTCCCCCGATGTGTATCCCGGGGTTGACCACAAGTACCGATTTTTCCATCCGGACAGCCTGAACGGCAGCAACGATCCCCGCCGAGGTTCCGCCATAGATTACCAGGTCGTATTCCTGCGGGTGTCTGCCGGGATGCCGGCAGCCGAGTGTAAGGACCGTGAGGACGATGATGAACTTCTTCATGGCATCAGTCCCCGGTACCTGACTCCTTCACGGGGCTCTTCCATCCAGGGAGCCACAATTTCCTTCCAGGTCAGGTAATGCGTTGTCTTTTTATGCTCGGCGGCGGCGGTCTCGTTATCATAAGCCTCGTAAAGAGCGAACCGGCCCGGATCATCTTCTTTCTGCAAAACGTCAAACCTGAGATTTCCCGGTTCCTTCACAGAAAATTCATGGTTGATCCCGGTGGCACGGATGAAGTCATCGATATATTCCCGCTTTACTTTTACATGTACAATGGTAACAATCATCGGTAATTGGATTTAGGTGTCCCGGTATGTGATTTTTGAAACAAGATACAAAAGACCCGCTGAAGAACGTCAACAAAGGGTGTGAAATTTCCCATCGCAAAATGGGGAAAAACCCCCATCTGTTTCTCTGGAAAGTCCCTAACACCGGCATTACGTTGATGCGGGATCTGACACAGATTTTAAGGAAAACTGCCGAGCAGGACCTTACCGTGTATCTGATTTCATAACCATTGTTGAGGAGTCCAGGATCATTTGTATTGCCGAGAAAGAAGAAGACATTTCTCCGGTATTCCTGAACTTTTTGAAAGCCACGATTGGAAATGATGACAAAATCATGGAAATCATTACAAACGATAATGAGAATACGATACAGATCGACAGGGATACAGCCAGTCATTTTTCAAATGAGCTTCAACCCGCTGATCCTGGAAGGACTTCCATGGAGCGGATATTCTATAACCGGGTAGTGCGGGTAAGCCCCGTGTAAACAGGATCGGTAGCAGGTAACATAAGGTTATCAGGGATGTGCAAAAGAAAGGGAGTAACATATGAATGATTGCAGAGACGGATTGAAGCTGTTGCTGTCACACTTTATGGGAGGCATTGAGGCCACGAATCAGGCGCTGGCGAAGTTCCCGGACCTGAAGATCATCGTTCTGACCACATTTCATGATGACCATTATGTGGAACAGATGATGATAGCCGGAGTAGAGGGCTATATGCTGAAGCGGAGTACCCCTGAAGAATTTGAGACGGCACTGAGAAGGGTTTATTCAGGGGGCAATTATTTTTCTGATGAGATTGTCCGCACCGTGGTCCAAAAACTCAATAGCATCCGCGAAGAAACCAGCCTGCGCTCCTCATTACCGGAACTAACTGAAAGAGAGCAGGAAATACTGGAACTGCTTTGCCAGGGATTGAACAATGACCGGATCAGCGAACGCATCCATATCAGTCCCAAAACCATCGAAAAACACAAAAGCAGTCTTTTTCAGAAAACGGATTCAAATAATACGGTCAATCTCATCATATACGCATTCAAGAACGGGCTTGTCAAGATTGATGCCGCCGATCAGAAATAGGAGATACATTTTTTTTTATCTTTGCCGGGCCGGGGGTATAGCTCAGATGGCCAGAGCGCGTGGTTCGCAATCACGAGGTCAGGGGTTCGACTCCCCTTACCTCCACCAGTTCTAACAGAATCTATATGAATTTCCGGGACCGGATCCGGAAACCGGAAGTGCGGAAAGCTTTCGTCAGGATCCTCCTGATCCTGGCGGGTGGTGTCTTACTGGCCCAGGGCGTGCTTATCACGCTCGTACTTGCCGGTGCATTCGGAAAATTGCCGGCATATGAGGACCTGAGAAGCATCCGGAACCCGGTGGCCACAGAAATATTCAGCGCCGACAGTGTCCTGATGGGAACCTATTATATCAGGAACCGGCAGTATCTGAGACCCGGGGAAATCCCCCCGTCACTCCTGGATGCCCTGATTGCCACGGAAGACAACCGTTTCTATGCGCATCGGGGGATCGATATCCGGAGTCTGGGCAGGGTACTGGTCAAATCCATATTGCTGGGAGATGAAGGATCGGGCGGAGGCAGTACCATCACCCAGCAGCTTGCCAAGAACCTCTTTCCGCGCCGGGATCACGGGATACTCTCCCTGCCCGTGAACAAGATAATGGAGATGGCCACAGCCAGGCGGATCGAAAAGCTCTATGCCAAGGATGAGATCTTGTTACTGTACCTCAGCACGGTGCCCTTCGGAGGGGACACATACGGGATCAAATCGGCTTCCATGCGCTATTTCAACAAGAACCCGCATTTACTGACCACAGAAGAATCGGCCCTGCTTGTCGGGATGCTGAAAGCCACTGACCATTACAATCCGGCCAAACATGCGGAGGAGGCGCTGGCCCGCAGGAACGTGGTGCTGGAACAGATGGTCAGGTACAATTACCTGGCTCCGGCCGGGAGGGATTCCCTCAGAGAATTGCCCATCAGTCTGAATTACAGCACACTTCCCCATTACGCAGGCATTGCACCCTATTTCAGGGAATATCTGAGGCCGGAACTGGAAGCATGGTGCCGTTCCCAGGTTAACGAGGAGGGGGAGCAGGTGAACCTGTACACCGACGGACTGAAAATATATACCACAATCGACAGCCGCCTTCAGCACTATGCGGAAGAAGCTGTGAAAACGCATATGGCACACCTGCAGGTGCTCTTTGAAGACCACTGGAGTGATGGGGATCTGTGGAAGCAGATCCGGCCTGAATACCTGTTCACGGGTACCGGGATGGAGTACAACGCGGAAATGGAGTCCGAACTACCCAGAAAGATGGAAGTGTTCACATGGGAGGGACCCCAAGTGAGGGACTACAATACGCTGGATTCCATCCGGCATTACCTGAAGTTCCTGCAGGCCGGATTTCTGGCCATGGATGTACATACAGGTGAAGTAAAGGCGTGGGTGGGAGGCATCAATCACAGGTATTTCAAGTGGGACCATGTGACTGCCAGGCGGCAGGCCGGCTCCACATTCAAACCGCTGGTGTATCTTGCGGCACTTGAGAACGGGGTTTCCCCGTGTGAGTTTTTTCCCAATGACAGCGTGGTGTATGAGGAGTATGACAGCTGGGCCCCGCAGAACGCCGACCATACTTACGGAGGCTACTATTCACTGAAGGGTGCGCTCGTTCACTCTGTGAACACGGTGAGCGTGGCGCTGGCAATGGAAAACGGGATCGGCAGCGTCATTGAGCTGGGACAGAAGGCCGGGATCAGCGCCCCCATGCCGGCCGTACCTTCTCTGGCACTGGGGACCGCGGACGTTTCATTGATGGAAATGGTCGGTGTCTATCAGACCATCGCAAACAGGGGTGTCCGTATGCCCCCGTCCTATCTGATGCGGATTGAAAGCAAGGAGGGTGATATCCTGTACGAAAATCCCGGGAGTGGTAAGGGTTTTCCCGTCTTTTCCCCGGAAAACAGCGAAATAATGATCGAGATCCTGAGAAATGTGGTGGACCATGGCACAGCTTCAGCCCTGCGCACCGGATATGGCATGATGGCGGATGTGGCCGGAAAAACCGGGACCACCCAGCACAACACCGACGGATGGTTTATCGGCTTTACACCGGACCTCGTGGCGGGGGTCTGGGTGGGAGGTGAGCTGCAGCAGATCCGGTTCCGTGAAATGCGGTACGGACAGGGCTCCTTTTCGGCCATGCCGGTCTGGGCAGGTTTCATGCGAAGAACTTTTGGTGATGAACAATGGGGTTTCCTGGAAGATCGTGATTTCATGATCAGCGACTCCATCATGGAGATGCTGGATTGTGAAGAATTCATGGAATACAGGCCGTTCCGGTTCAGACCGCTGGAAATTCTCAGGGAAAGACGTTTCTTCCGGAGGCTGTTCAGGAGGAGGCGATAAGATTATAAATAAATACATGCATATTTTCACAAGCCCCGACGGCTGCTGATGAAAAATACAACACCTGCCGAATATTACAACACCCATTTCAAGAGGCTCATTAACAATTGATTCACACCTGTTTCTTCGTTCAGGTGTATATAAATACAACACCTGCAGCCTTGCTCCCGCATGGATGTACATAACGTAATCAATTGTATATCAGTAATATAATATACATTGGCATTATGTTTGATTAGCTGTGAGGGGTATCCGAAGGGATATTTTCATAGTCAATCATATAAAATTTCAATACGATGAAAACAACAATGGCATTTTTGACTGCATTCATGCTTCTGTTTGCCGGATGGGCAGATACGAAAGCAGGACAGAAGGGGAACGGGCAGCAGGAGCAGCATGGTCTCCAGGTATTAAGCAGCCCGGATCTTGTGAAAATCGCTGAAACTTGGGTGGAGGCTTATAACAGTGCACATCCGGAGGCAGTGGTTTCTCTGGGACTGATCCGGGAGGATGGAATGGAGGAGATAATCCGTGAAGCGGGAAAGATCGCGCTGGTAAGCCAGAAGGATCTTACTGCCCTGAACACAGCCGAAACATGGTGCATGGTGGTGGGAAGAGATGTGATCGTTCCCGTCATGAACAGCAACAATCCTTTCAGGGAGCAATTGCTGCAACAGGGAATTTCACCCGCGGCGTTTGCCTCGGTGTACACATCTGCAGGGAAACCTGCCTGGGGAACGTTGCTGGGGAACAATGAATCTGCACCTGTGAATGCATATGTGTTTGAAAGCCGGACATGCCTGTCTTACCTGGCAGGTTTCATGGGTACAGAACCCGGTCGCATCACCGCCGGAAAGGTGGAAGGGAAGGATGAGATGATGCAGCGGATCCGGAACGACAGGTATGCTGTTGGATTCTGCAGGCTGTCGGATATGGCGAAGGTGGAAGCCGGGGAAGCTGATGCGGGACTTTGCCTGATCCCGGTGGACCTGAATGCCAATCAGAAAATTGACAATTTTGAGGATATCTACGCATGCACGGGTGACCTGTCCCGCGGGATCTGGATCGGGAAATATCCCAGGAACCTGTATAACAAGATCTATACGGTGGCGGGTGACCAGCCCTCCGGCGATCCGGAGCTGGCTTTCCTGGAGTGGGTGGTGACGGACGGTCAGAAATACCTGGCTGCCACCGGCTTTTCCGAGCTTGTTTCCAGTGAAAGGTTATCGGGTATCGAGCGAATGAAAAGAACTGCCGCCCCCCTGGTGGATGTTCCGGTGAAAAATGCTCCCGCCCTGATGATTTTGCTCGTCCTGGGTGCACTGCTGGCAGGAGTGATCATTTTTTACCTGGTGATCAGGATCACCGGCAGGAAAAGTGAGGCCGTCACAAAGAAGAGCCGGCCTTCCTATATTTCGGGTGCAGGCGAGGTGTCCATCCCGGAAGGACTGTTTTTCGACAAGTCCCATACCTGGGTATTCATGGAAAGGGATGGGAAAGTACGCGTCGGGATAGACGACTTTCTGCAGCACGTGACCGGCAGGATCACCAGGGTGGAACTGAAAAGGCCGGGTGACCGGGTCAGGAAGGGCGAGGCTCTTCTTTCCCTGGTGCAGGAGGGCAAGAAACTGCATATCCTGTCGCCCGTATCCGGGATCATTCAATCACATAACAGGGAGCTGGAGATGAAACCGGGACTGCTGAACCTGTCTCCATTTTCAGACGGATGGGTGTATGAGATCGAACCGGCAAACTGGCTGAAAGAGATCGGAGCTTATGTAATGGGTGAGAAATACAGGGAATGGATCAGGGCCGAATTTTCAAGACTGAAGGATTTCCTTTCATCCGGACTGAAGCCTGTGGATATCCCGGGTAAGGAATCTGTGCTGCAGGATGGCGGCGCTGTCAGGGACGGGGTAATGGAATTATACGGGCCTGAGGCCTGGGAAGAATTCCAGTCACAGTTCATCAATCTGTCCAGGTGACAGCGTGTGCTGTCAATGGATTATACAGTCATATCCATCAATAATAAATTCAAACAATTATGTCAATTAACAGACGAAATTTCTTTCAGGTGCTCGGTCTGACCGGACTGTCAATGGGTACAGGCAAAAAGCTGGGTGCTGAACCTCCTAAGAAAGATGAAAAGGAATTTTATGCGATCCTTTTCGATGCGACCCGCTGCGGAGGATGCCAGAGCTGCGAATTTGTCTGCGCCTGGGAGCATGATCTTCCCGAGCCCGATCCCGAAGACATTCCTGAAGTGGGAGTTATCCGGAAGACCAACGAGAACAGGCGTTCTGTCATCAACGCCTATGACACCTCCCAGGGTGAAGTTTATGTGAAAAATCAATGTATGCACTGCTGCCAGCCCGCGTGCACCGCGGCTTGTCTGACCAGGGCCATGTACAAGACCGAGGAGGGACCGGTGATCTGGAGGGGAAACAAATGTATGGGATGCCGGTACTGCATGGTATCCTGTCCGTTTGACGTGCCGAAATTCGAATACCACAGTCCCAATCCCAGAATTACCAAGTGTGACATGTGTTTCGACAGGCTCAAAGAAGGGGAACTCCCGGCCTGTGTGGAGAACTGTCCCGGCGAGGCCCTCACCTTCGGTACCAGGCGTGAGATGATCGCAGAGGCCAGGAGAAGGATCCATGAGGATCCGGACCTTTATTATGATGGAATTTACGGGGAAGATGAAGCCGGAGGCACAGGATGGCTCTATATCTCACCGGTACCGTTTGAAGAACTGGGTTTGAGGACGAACCTCCAGAAAAAACCTTACCCTGAACTGACGAAGGGCTTTCTTTACAGCGTTCCGGCGATCTTTGTGCTGGGGCCTGCCCTGCTGCTGGGAATCAATCAATCCACCAAGAACAAATCAAATTCCGAAGACAACCATGAGTAATTCAAACTATACATCAGCCAAAGACAATGAGGGCGGCCCGGTTGGTAAATTCCTGGTCGCCGCACTGAAACCCCGGGGCAAGATATTCACCCCGTTCAATATCATTTCCTTTCCCATCATCCTGCTGGGCCTGGTGCTGATCATCATTCGTTTTGCAAAGGGGATCGGCTCCATCACCAACCTGACCCAGGAAGTGCCATGGGGCCTGTGGATCGGATTTGACGTGATCACCGGGGTGGCATTTGCCGGGGGCGCCTATGTGATCACTTTCATTGTGTACATTCTGAATGTGAAAAAGTATTATTCCATCGTCAGGGTTACCGTACTGAACGGTTTCCTGGCCTACGTCTTTTATGCAGGGGCCCTGTTGCTGGACCTGGGACGTCCCTGGAATGTGATCAACCCGATCATCGGGAACAGCTTCGGGGTGAGTTCCGTGCTTTTCCTGGTGGCATGGCATTTCCTGCTTTACATGATCGCACAGTTGATCGAGTTTTCTCCGGCCATTGCCGAATGGATCGGGGCAAAAAGAGCCAGGAAGATCCTATCCGGAATGACACTGGCCGCCGTCATTTTCGGGATCACCCTTTCCACCCTGCATCAGTCGGGACTGGGAGCTTTATACCTGATGGCCAAAGAGAAGATCCATCCGCTGTGGTATTCAGAGTTCATTCCGGTGCTGTTCTTTGTATCCAGCATATTTGCCGGGTTGTCCATGGTGATCTTCGAGGGATCCATCAGCCAGAAAGTGTTTTTTAACCAGATCAGTCCCGAGAATCACAAGGCGCACAACGGGATCCTGCTGGGATTGTCAAAGATCTGTGCATTTACACTTTTCGTGTACTTATTCCTTCAGGTGATTGTATTTGTGCACGGAAAGCACCATGACCTGCTCGGGACGCCCATGGGATACTGGTATCTGACGGAGATACTGGGTTTCGTGTTGCTGCCCATGCTGCTTTTCTTCTACAGCTACAGGAAGCAGAATATCTTCATGATCAAGTTGTCGGCCGTCGTTACCATGCTGGGAGTGATCATCAACAGGCTGAATGTAACGATCATCGCCTTCAGATGGGATGCTGCCGTGCAATATTATCCCTCCTGGATGGAGATCGTGGTGACGCTGACGGTACTGTTTACCGAGATCTGGATCTTCCGCTGGATCGTGAACCGCCTGCCCGTGCTCAGGGAGCCCCCATCATGGGTGAAGGAATAATCTCACAAATGCAAAAAACACATAAAAAAAATGGACGGATTTACTTACACTGATATTTTTGATACCAAGGGTATCGAGTATCTGATCGTTATCGGGTTCCTGATCCTGATCATCCCATTCTGGATCTTGCTGAACAGGCCCCTGCAGCTGCGGCAAAGGGCCAGGCAAGCGGCCGGTGTACTTACAGAAAGGATCCTCAGGATCCCGCAGGGACTGATGTACAATCACAACCATACATGGGCTTTCCTCGAGAAATCGGGCCTGGCCAGGGTGGGTGTGGATGACCTGCTGCTGCATCTTACTGGCGGAGTGCAGGTCGAATATCTGACTGAAATGCAGAAACGGGTCAGGAAAGGGGAGGTCATTGCCAGGATCGTCCAGGACGGCAAGGAACTGAAGATCGCATCCCCCCTGACAGGTGAAATAGAAAGTATACATACTGCCCTGGAGAAGCAACCGGGGGCAATGAATGAAGATCCTTACGGATCCGGATGGATCTGCAAGATCAGACCTGAGAACTGGATGGAAGAGACCCGCTCCTGCTATATGGCCATGGATGCCAGCGAGTGGATCAAAAATGAGCTTTCGCGCTTTAAGGATTTCATTACCGAATCCATGAACCGTCATTTACCCCAGCCTGCACCGGTGATCATGCAGGAGGGGGGCGAGCTCACCGATGCGCCCCTGTCGGAAATGAATGAGCAGGTGTGGAATGATTTCCAGGCAAGGTTCCTGGACAGGAAGGGATGAAATTTGTCTGAAAAAAAGAAAGGATTGAATCCTTTTTCGTATTTTGAGACAACCTCTTCATGCATGATGCGCTGCGTATGATCAATCGGGCAAAGAGATTTTTCAAAAAGGTGACCCTCCGGGAACTGATCGGTCAGTACCAGCGATTCCGTTCCTCGATCTACGGAAGGGTGGTATTTATCATCGCCGGTTCTTTCATTGTGCTGCTGGTGCTGTTCAATCTCATTTTCAGGTCGGTCTATGTGGAATTTTTCAACGCTACCGTCCGGCAGAATGGTGACCATATCAGCTCCATCGTGGAAGGGGCGCTCTACTACTCCATGCTGGAGAATGACCGGGGAATGCTCCAGCGAACACTCGATGTGATCAGTACCATGTCGGGGATCGATGAAGTCAATATGTATGATGAGCAGGACCGGCTTTCCTTTACTTCGGTTTCCGAAGAACAGGAAAAAAGGGGCAATCCCAATTGCAGTGAATGCCATGCGGATCTGGCATCCATGTTCTCATACAGTGAGCAGGCCTACAGGATCATTGAGAACATGGAGGAGTGCGGTATCTACCAGGATTCCAACAGTGCCCGGCACCTGGTCATCAGAAAGCCCATCATGAACGAACGGTCCTGTTATACCGCCGAATGTCACGCACACAATGAAGATGATGAGGTACTGGGATCGCTGCTGATCAACCTTCCGCTGGATGATCTGGATGCATTCGTGGACGAGTCTTCCACCGATTTCCTTCTTCTTGCGACCCTGACCGTCCTTTTTCTGATCACCTTCCTGGTGATATTTACCAGGAGAAGGATCAAGGATCCGCTTAATTCGATCATACAGGCAAGTGAGGCGGTTTCCAGCGGAGATAACAGCATCCGCCTGGATATCAAACCCAATCTGCTGAATGACATGCGGAAGGTATCTCTCGCTTTTAACGATATGCTGGACAATATCGATGCAGCAACCAAAGAATTACAGAACTGGTCGCAACAGCTTGAATACAAAGTCCGGAAAAAAACTGAGGAACTGTCCGAAGCCCAGAATGAACTGATCCATGTGGAGCGGATTGCTTCCCTGGGAAAGCTTTCCTCATCCGTGGCGCATGAGATCAACAATCCCCTGTCAGGGATCCTCGTGTATACCAAATTGATACATAAGCAACTGAACAACAGTGATTTTAATCATCCCAAGAGAGAGACCATCCTCAAGAACCTGAAGTATATTGAGAGCGAGACCAAGCGGTGCGGTGAGATCGTGAAGGGCCTGCTGGATTTTTCAAGAAAGGAGTGGGATGACTTTGAAGTAACCCAGCTGCACCAGCTCCTGGACGAGACCCAGGACCTGATGATCCATTCTGTAAAAATAGCTGACATCAGGTTCACCACCGATTATAAGGCGGAATCGGATCAGATCTTCTGCAGTCCGAATCAGATCAAGCAGGCCTGCGTGGCCCTGATCGTCAACTCTTCAGAGGCCATTCACGAACACGGTGAGATCGTGGTGGGTACCAGGAATCCCGATCCTGACCATGTCAGTGTTTTGGTTTCAGATAACGGATCGGGAATTTCATCTCAGGATTTGCCCCATGTTTTTGAGCCTTTCTTTTCCACCAAACGAGATGCAAGCGGGATCGGATTGGGACTGGCCATTGTCCACGGCATTGTGGAGAATCACAAGGGAAAGATTGAAGTGGACTCGCAGGCGGGCAGGGGCACGACCATAACGATGACATTTCCCCTGTCGGGGAGATAAAATAGGGAAATATCATGAATGAAAAAATATCCATTTTAATCGTTGATGATGAGGAATCTGTCAGGGATTCCCTCTACAACTGGTTTATCGATGACGGGTACGAGGTGGAGTGTGCAGAGAATGCCAAAAAAGCTCTCTCCCTGCTCGACAAAAAGGATTTTGACATTGTGCTTGCCGACATCAAGATGCCCGGAATGGACGGAATGGAAATGCACAGACGGATCAAGGCCCTTTCCAGGGAACCCATCGTCATCATCATGACGGCGTTCGCTTCCGTGGATACGGCAGTCCAGGCACTGAAAGACGGGGCATTTGACTATGTGACAAAACCTTTTGACCCCGATGATCTATCCCACCTGATCAGGAATGCGGCTACCCAGGTTGCCCTGAAGGCTGAGAACAGAAATCTGAAGGAGCAGATGACATCCCTGTCAGACGTGGAAGATATTGTCGGGGAAAGCGAGGCGCTGAAAACGGTGCTCCGTGAGATTGAAAGCGTGGCTCCGTCAGATTCGTCCGTCATTATCACAGGCGAAAGCGGCACCGGCAAGGAACTGGTGGCACGGGCCATCCATGCCAATTCCCCGAGGAAATATTTTCCCCTGATCAGCGTGCACTGCGGAGCACTCTCGGAAAGCCTGCTGGAAAGTGAACTGTTCGGCCACGAGAAAGGTGCATTTACCGGAGCCACTTTTAACCGGAAGGGCAGGTTCGAGATGGCAGACGGAGGAACCATCTTCCTGGACGAGATCGCCACCATTTCACCCAAAATGCAGATCGAGTTGCTGCGCGTGCTGGAATCCAAGACTTTCGTAAGGGTGGGAGGGAACAAGGAGATCACCTCCGATTTCCGGGTGATCTGTGCCACGAACAAGGACCTGGAAAGCATGGTCCGGAACGGGACTTTCAGGGAGGACCTTTACTACAGGCTCAATGTGGTGAATATCCGGATACCTCCGCTGCGGGAAAGAATTGAGGATATTCCCCTTTTGGTCAGTCATTTTATCAGGAAGTACTGCAGGTCCATGAGCAGGGATTTGATCTCCATTGAGCCCGCTGCCCTCAGGCACCTGGAAAAATTCGAATTCCCGGGGAATGTACGTGAGCTGGAAAACATGATCGAACGGGCCATTGTGATCGGGAACGGTAAGGAGATCAGGCTGAAGGATCTGCCCATGGGCAGGGAAGCCATGGGTGAATCCGTGGAGAGTCTGGAAGATCTGGAGAAGAAGCACATTTCCAGGATACTGGATAAATACGGATGGAATATATCGCGCGCCGCAAGGGCGCTGAATGTGGACAGGGCAACACTCTATAACAAGATCAGGAAATACGAACTGAAGCAGGAATGATCTGATTGGAAGAGCAGAGCATCATACTGATATCCTGCGGCCCCATTGAAAAAGAGATCACCCGCAGGATTGCTGAGGATGTCACACGTGCGTTTCATTTCGCGGTGCGGCTGAAGGAGTGCAGCCTTGACATCAGCCGGTTTTATAATCCGGGAAGACGGCAGTATGATGCCAATGGGATCCTGAAGGTGGTATCGGAATCCTATCCCCTGAATGCTTACCGTAAAATGGGATTGTTCAGCGTGGACCTCTACATTCCCATTCTGACCTATATTTTCGGACAGGCCTCACTGAACGGATTCACCGGCATTGCTTCACTCTACCGCCTCAGGAACGAGCTGTACGGACTGATACCCGATCAGTCACTGCTGGCCGACCGGTTCAGCAAGGTGGTGGTTCATGAACTGGGACACACCTTCGGCCTGATCCACTGCAACCACCCGGTCTGTATCATGCGCTCGAGCACCTACGTGGAGGACCTGGACCAGAAGGAGGTACTATTCTGCAGCCAGTGCCAGGATCAGCTGGAACAGGTGATCAGTCAGTGAGTCATTGTTATTCCTTGTCGAAAACGAACTTTTCGGTCATTTCACCGAAGGAGGAAGATGCGGTGGACTCAACCACCAGGTTGTCCCCGTCCATGGACAATATCTCCGTAATGGTCATATCCCCTCCGTCCTGCATGGGAATCTTCGAGGTGATGGTCAGGGATTTCTTGCCTTTGTCCCATACCGCTGTGGATTTCTTGACTGAATCCATCCATCCCCTGTTTTCACACTCCTTGCCATCCAGGGTAAAGTTGTCGGTAAAAGAGAAACTTTCGCCCTGGAACGAAGAATGCCTCTCAATGGAGAGGGTTTTCTTGTCCTGTTTCATCACCAGGGCATCAGGGGCCATGCTGAACTGATCATTCATCTCACTCTTTTCCCTGTTGATCTTCCATCTACCTGAAAAATCCGCTTTCCTGGCAAAGACAGAAGATGATACGAACAAGAGAGCCAGGAGATAGATAAAGTTTTTCATGATTGAAGCTGGTTTTGAATGAGGAAGAAAGTTAACGAAATATTTCATTGCCGCAAACAGTTATATAGCTACTTTTGAAAGTATTACTGAAACCATTAAAATGATCTGCAATGAAAAAAATCGCATTTCTGGCATTTTTGGCCATGGTCCTTGCAGGATGCAATCCTTCCGGGAAAAAAGATACCGTCTCCGCTGAACAGTCTTTCACTTCGTATACGCTGACCGAAGTCTGGCATACGGATACGGTTCTGCTGACCTGTGAATCGGTGCTTTTTGATCAAACCCGGGAATTGCTTTTCGTCTCCTGTATGAACGGCAGTGCCGGGGAAAAGGACGGTGACGGATATATATCCCTGCTGGGACCTGACGGTTCGGTGAAATCCCTTCGATGGGTGACAGGCCTGAATGACCCGAAGGGAATGGGCATCATCGGGAACCTGCTTTATGTGGCGGATCTGGATGAGCTTGTGATCATTGATATAGAGATGGCTGAAGTCTCGGAACGGATCCCGGTGGAAGGGGCTTCTTTCCTGAATGACGTGGCTGTCAGTGAAGACGGGAAGGTCTATTTCTCCGATTCCGATAAGGGGATCCTCTGGATCTACAGCAATGGTGAACTGATGCAATGGGTCGCAGAAGGGCTGCAGCGGCCGAACGGACTCTATGTGGAACCGGACAGGGTGCTGCTTACCTCCTCCGGCAGCCAGGACCTCAGGGTCATCGACCGGTCCACCGGAGAATATGAGATCGTAACCACCGGGATCGGTGCGGGGGATGGTGTGGAATTTACAGGCATGGAGGGGTACTACATCACCTCCAGCTGGGCAGGCGAGGTCTTCCTGATCCGTCCCGACTACAGCAAGGTTTCCCTGCTGAAAACCTCCGACCGGGAGATCAATTCCGCGGATATCGGCTTCAACGAAAGGGATCAGGTGCTGTATGTCCCTACCTTTTTTGATAACCGGGTGGTGGCTTACAGACTTGAGGTGAGTAATATTTGATTATGTGACGGCTTGTGCGTATCTTTGGTAGCACGTATTTCAAAAAAGTAGCACCAATGAAGAAAATACTGCTGCCGGGGGTTTTGTTGTTGCCGTTTCTCACACTGTTTTCCCAGTCTATCACCCGGGACACCCTGGAAATTGAAGAGGTGGTGGTCACCGGTACCAGGGTGGAAGTGGCGCGTCAGCATGTGCCTCTGTCCGTATCACTGGTCTCTCATGTGGACCTGGAACAGTCCACCGAATCGGCCTTGCTTCCCCTGCTGAGTGAGCAGATACCGGGACTGTTCGTTACCGAGCGGGGCATCACCGGCTTCGGTGTGGCGGATGGCGCGGCGGGACAGATCAACATCCGGGGACTGGGAGGGAATCCTACCACGCAGGTGCTGATCCTCATCGACGGTCATCCCCAGTTCATGGGAATGTTCGGCCATCACCTCCCGGATGCCTATGTCACCTCCGATGCCGAGCGGGTGGAAGTGATCCGCGGTCCGGCCTCCTTCCTGTACGGCTCAAATGCTTTCGGAGGGGTGATCAACATCATCACCAAAAAACAGAAGGAAGAAGGCCTGGAGGCGAATGTGCGCCTGAAATACGGCTCCTTCAATACCCAGAAATACATGGGAAGCGTCGGTTACAGGAAGAAAAAGTTCAATCTGTTTGCATCCTTCAACCACGACCGGACGGACGGCCACCGGGACAGTGCCGACTTTCAGATCTATAACGGGTATGTAAAGGCGGGATACCGGATCAGTCCTTCCATGAACCTGTTCGCCGACTTCAGCCTGGCACAGTATGAAACAGCCGATCCGGGAATGAGCGGGGGACCGGCGGGATACCGGATCGATATCCTCCGGGGGAAAACTTCCCTTTCCTTTGAAAACAATACCGAAAAGCTGGAGGGTGCGGTAAAGCTCTATTACAATTTCGGGGACCATGACATTACGGACGGATGGCACTCGGTGGATGAAGTGAAGGGATTGATGATCTACCAGGGATTGAAGCTTTTTCAGGGAAATACGGTGACCCTGGGATTTGATCATATGGATTACGGAGGGAAGGGAAGTCCCATCGTCACGGTGCTCAGGGATGAGAACGGCCAGGTGATCATGCCCCCCTCATTTCAGCTCTCGGAGGTCAACGACACCTGGATCCGTATGTACAACACTTCTGTCTATGCCAGCGTGCAGCAGATGTTCTGGGAACAGCTGAAGCTCAACGGCGGATTGCGATACGAGATGAACGATACCTACGGAAGCGAATGGATCCCCTATGCAGGCATTTCATGGAGCCCGGTAACAGCAACCAGCCTGAAGGCTTCTGTTTCAAAGGGATACCGTCCTCCCTCCATCCGGGAACTCTATCTTTTTCCACCCGCCAACGATGTACTGGAGCCCGAACGGATGGTCAATTACGAACTGGGATGGAGCCAGCGGTGGCTGGGTGGCAGGATGCGGACGGAACTGACCGGTTTCAGGAGTGACGGCAGCAACCTCATTGTCATGGTGCCACCGGCTCCGCCGCCGCCCCCGCAATACAAAAACAGCGGGGAATTCACCAATACGGGCATCGAGTTCGCCTGGAACTTCAGCCCGGCCGATCCCTGGAACCTGCATGCCAATTACACCTTCATCCATATGAAGACACCACTGCCGGCCACCCCGGAACATAATCTTTTCCTTTCCGGCAGGTACCGGCTGGCAAAATGGAGCTTCCTGCTCAAACTCCAGAATATTTTCAACCTTTACAATGAGACCGCGGAGGGGGTGCAGGTTCTGGCAAGGAATTACCACCTGCTGGGTGCCAGGATCGGGTACCAGGTAGCGCCCTTCATGGACCTTTTCCTGATGGGGAACAACCTGCTCGACCAGGAGTACCAGATCAACAGCGGGTACCCCATGCCGGGGATCTCTGCCATAGGCGGGGTGAACCTGAAACTGTCCGCTTTCAGGCCCTGACCGGCCGGCGCAGGGTCACCCGCCGGCATCCCTGTTTCGGATCGTCGCAGATAATTGTTAAATTTGCCTGTATTGTGAACCAAACAGTACTGGATGATTTATAACAGCACCCAGCAGGAGATCGGAAGAAAGATAGAGAAGGGACTGGATATCCCGGGCTGGAAAAACTGGAAATGGCAACCAAAACACTCCATCAGATCACTTGAAAAGTCTGAATTCCTGACTTCCATTACCCCCTGTTATCTTTCCCTGATCCATTTACCCCAGAACCTGGATCTCACCATCTGGAGAAATGTATTTTCTTACAGGGGTTTAAAGGCTGGTCGAACTGTCTCCGTTACAGGTTGCCTGGAAAGCGTTGAGTAATGCATATTGTTGACCTGCTTATTTTTATTTTCTACCTCCTGGCCATGCTCGGGGTGGGATTCTATTTCCTGAGGAAAAACACGACCACCGATGATTATTTCGTGGGTGGAAGAGGGATGAGCAGCCTGCATATCGGTCTTTCCGTGGTGGCCACCGATGTGGGAGGCGGTTTTTCAATCGGACTGGGGGGACTGGGATTCGTGATGGGGCTGTCCGGAAGCTGGCTTCTTTTCACGGGACTGATCGGTGCCTGGATCAGCGGGGTATTTTTGATCCCCAGGGTATTCAGGATTGCCAGTGAAAAAGGGTTTCTCTCCTTTCCCCAGTTCCTGGGCAATGTTTTCAACAGAAGGGTGGCCTTCATTGCGGGGATCATTTCGGCCATCAGTTACCTGGGGTTCACCAGTTCGCAGATCCTGGCAGGAGCCAAGCTGGCTTCTTCCACGTTCGAGGGACTTACTCTGGAGCAGGCACTGATCCTGATGGGGGTGATCGCCGTGGTCTATACGGCCCTGGGAGGCCTCAAAGCGGTGATCTACACCGATACCATCCAGTGGATCATCCTGCTGTCGGGCCTGATCTTTGTTGCGCTCCCCTTCACCCTGGTCAGTGTGGGCGGATGGGACGTGGTGCGGGAAACAGTCCGGCCTGAATTCCTTTCCCTGTCCAACGTGACCTGGCAGCAGCTGGTAAACTGGTCTTTCACCATCATCCCCATCTGGTTTGTGGGAATGACCCTGTACCAGCGGATCTATGCCGCAAAAGACAGGAAAACGGCCCAGCGGGGCTGGTTCCTGGCGGGACTTTTCGAATATCCGGTCATGGCTTTCATCGGCGTGGTGCTGGGAATGTTGTCCCGCGTGGCCATAGAAAACGGGGCCATTGCAGGATATTCCGCAGACAGCATCGATCCGGAGATCGGTCTCCCGCTGCTGTTGAAGACGATCCTTCCCGTGGGTTTCCTGGGTTTGATCCTTTCGGCTTATTTCTCGGCCATCATGTCCACGGCCGACAGCTGTCTCATGGCCTCTTCCGGGAACATCCTGACCGATGTGCTGAGGAAACATGACCGGAAAAGAAGTCTCCGGTATTCCCAGGCACTTACACTGGTGCTGGGCGTTCTGGCACTGTTTCTGGCCCTGAGGATGGAAAATGTGCTGGAGCTGATGCTGCTTTCCTATGCCTTCATGGTATCCGGACTGATCGTGCCGGTCCTTGCCGGATTGTTTACCCGGTCGCCCGACTCCAGGGCCGCATTGTTCTCCATGATCACGGGAGGAAGCACCACGATCCTGCTGATCCTGCTTCAGGCCGAGCTGCCCCTGGGACTGGATGTGAACATCTTCGGGATCGCCGTGTCGCTGGTCAGCTATCTTGCTGTATATTTTCTGAGAAAGAACCGGACCAGGTAAACTGGCAGAACGACGGGTACTGGTTTGATTCGGACGGGACCTGTCTTATTCCGGACGGGGTTGCATCCCGATCTGCTTTCCATCCGTGGTCACATATCCGCCCATGAGGTTTGCGGTGAGGCAGGAGTGAACCGGCAGGAAACGGAGCATGTCCCCGATCCGCACCCGGTCGAAAAATTCGGCAGGACAGTTCCTGAGGATCCCGTGTTCCTGGGAGATCTCTGACAGGTAAACCGGTCCGGCCCCGTTCCCGAAAGCTGCGACCTTGCCGAACACCGTTGTGCCGTCCAGTTGCAGCGCTTCTTTGGAAAAGTGGACTGCTCCCCCGTGAATGAGGACTTTTCGTTCACCGGGGTATTTGCTGGCCACCGGACATTCCACGGTCACCGCGATCTCTTCCTCCCGGCAGGAGCCGATGGAGCACTGGAACAGGTCATAAAAAACAAAGTTGCCGGGGGTGATCGTGTCGATCCCTTCAAAATCCTCCTGCGTGCTGCAATTGGGTGTATCTCCGTATAATACCTGCGGGTCCGACCGGCGGAATTGTTCCCTGAGAGCCCTGAGGTCAGATAAAGCCTTCCTGTGGATCTCATCCCGTTCGGCCTCTCCCCCGGCCCGGTAGGAATCTCCCGCATGACAGTAAAAACCTGCAAAATCCAGGTTCACGACCGCACCGGATCTTTTGATGATCCGCTCCACCTGGTCCGGGTCATCCGACCTGACCCCCGTTCTGCCGTACCCGGTGTCGATATCGATATAACAAGGAGTCCTGCGCCGGATTTTCCCCAGTGATTGAAGGGTTTCCAGGCTGTCCACCAGGATGGAAACAGCATGATGCTCCGACAGCCGGTTGAGCCTGTCCAGGTCTGCAGGGTTGAACGGGAAGGCCACCAGGATATCCTTCCATCCTGCCGCGGCAAAATATTCCGCCATGCTGAAGGAGGATACCGTGATCGCTGAGATCCCGAACTCCCTGAACCATTCGCCGATCACGGCAGACTGGTGGGTTTTGAAATGGGGCCGGAATCCCAGTCCGTGCCGTTCTGCCTTCCGTGCCATCCTTTCGATGTTCGCCAGGCACTTTGTTTTGTCCAGAAGGAGTGTGGGCCTCGGGTGCATGATACGCAATTTAACCCATATTTGTACAAAACCGGCCTGCCGGACCGAAGAATCAGCCGGATTATGTGTAAATTGCGCGGTTTTCCGATCATCGCTTAAGCATATTTGCCCATGATAAGAACGAAAATCCATAAAAGCTTACCCTCGATTATTGCAGAAAGGGCCTCCATGGTTGTTGCCGTCGTGATTGTTGCTGCCTTGTTCCGGGGTTGTGCCGGAGGGAAGGAAGACCAACCCGGCTCCAGTTTCAACGGGGTCCAGATCGGGGCGATCACCTACAGCTGGAGGGGCATGCCATCCTCGGCCGAAGATGTGCTGCGTTACTGCCGGGAGACAGGGATCAGCTCCATTGAACTGATGGGTGATGTGGCGGAAGCCTTTGCTGGGATCCCGCCCCTGCATGCCTGGCCGGAAGAGGAGGCCAGGAAGAGGCAGCGCGAGTGGCGCCTTTCGGTCCCCATGGAAAAATACATGGACCTCTGGAAAATGTTCAACGATTCCGGTGTCCAGATCCATATCGTGAAATTTTCCCCCGCGCAGTGGAGCGATGAAGAAATCGACTATGCATTCAATGCAGCCAGGGCCATGGGAGCAAAGGGGGTCAGCAACGAGATCGGACACGAAGCCTGCATACGGCTGGGCCGGTTCGCGGAAAAGCACGATATGTTTGCCATCTTCCACAACCACGGACAGCCGGGCGACCCGGATTTCAATTTCGAGGAGTTTCTGGCATATTCACCGAAAAACATGCTGAATTTTGATGTGGGCCACTACTTCGGCGCCACGGGCAAACATCCCAACGATATCATCGGGAAACTGCACCACCGCATCTTCAGCATCCACCTGAAGGATAAGACTGCCCGGGATGCCGATCCGGCAGATACCAACATGCCCTGGGGCGAAGGGGATACTCCCATTGCCGATATTCTCACGCTGATCCGTGACAATCAATGGCCGATCCATTGCGACATCGAACTGGAATATGAGATCCCCGAAGGTTCAGATGCCGTGAAGGAGACTGCCAGGTGCGTGGAGTACTGCAGGGAGATCCTGCTCTGATCCGGGTCTGCACTGGTGCTCATTGCCCCAGGGATTGGACCCGTGACCGGTATTTTTTCTCCATTCGTGCCTCCAGCGGTGCATGTCACTGAAGTTGATGACCCGCTGCAGTTTCCGTTCTCTTTGGTGGGGATGGGAGTCAGTTTTGAAGGCCTTTCCAGATACCAGTAAGCCACGCTGGCATACCCCTAGCAGGCGCGCTGGAAAAGCTGCTTTCATGATCTGATTTTGTTCAGGTTAGTGTTCTGCTGCGAAAAAGGTGGTCACACTTCCGGCCGGGGCGGTGTAGATGATCATTCCCTTGATGACCGGGAATTTTCCCAGAGGAACATATGCCTCATCAACATGATCTACATCCCCGTCCTCAGGTGATTGGGTGGTCCTGTAGGCCTCAAAAACGGTGGCAACGGCACCTTTGACAGTAACGGCCACTTTTTGCCCCTCTTTTTTAATATTCGTTACAATAAAGGCATGGGGATTCGGTGTACCATTGGACGAAAAAGCGATCACGGCGATTTCAGAATCCATGGCCGATGCCTGCGCAACTGCCATACCCGGTTGACCGGCACGGGTGATCTGCTTGTAGAAGTAGTACCCGGGTCTCACTTTGTAATTCCCGTCCTCGCCTACCGTGAACGCCGAGCCCGGGTTGGGGTCTCCCCCCACCCAGTGGGGTGGACGCTGGATCCCGGCCCAGGGAATGATCCCGTTCACTCTGGCCGTGTAGATGTTCCCGTGCATCTCCTTGATATTAAAGGCATCCATGTTGCTCCAGCTGGTAGAGGTGACCCAGGCGTGCAGATCGGGCCTGGCCGCCCGCAGCCGGTCAATACCCGCACCCTTATGCTCTCCGAACCATCGCCCGTAACTGCCGCTGTAGAAACCGTGACTGGTGATCAGATCCAGCTGTAGCAGGGCCTCAGGGTCCTGCAGGATGGCTTCCACGTATCCCCAGGTGCTGAATCGGTACCAGTTGGTGGTCTCACCGGGGGTGATCCCCACTTCTTCAAGTCCCGCTGCTTTAAGTTTAACGGGCATCAGCTTCAGGAAATCGGTCACCTGTTCCGGAGGCCAGAAGAGGTTGTAGTCGTGGCCGGCATGCTCGGTGTAACCCTGCTGGTTCCAACGTCTCCAGTCCTCTCCTTCGTTGTGGAGGGACAGGTATTTCACGGGCAGGTGCTCCTCTTCCCTGAGGAACCGCACCCAGTCCACCATGTAATCTGCCACGGCATCCCGGTATGCAGGATCCAGGTCGCGTCCCCGGTGTACTTTCTGCATCGTGGTGAAGCCGGGAGGGCCATACATGGTGGTGATGATCTGGAGATCTCCACCGCGGGCACGGGTGGTTTTCAATCCTTCGCGGACAAAATACCTCATGTTTTCAGTGGTATACGCATGATCGAATGGTTCCCCGGGTTCGGTCTGGTGAAGGGCGTCGAGGAACATTTTTACCAGTCCCACTCTGAGACCGTCCTCCCCGAACACCATCCCGATGATCGCTTTCTTCTCCTGTTCATCCAGCAGGCTGAACCCGCCGTATTCCTGCGCAAATTCATCCATATCCGGGGTATGCGCTGTCTCCACATAATTGAATCCAAAACCGTCCCATTCCTGCAGGGTCCTGGAGAAGTCCACCTCGGCACTGACGGCAGTAAAATCAAGGGTCTGGGAAAAGCCTGCGCTTGCTCCGAGGATGGAATACATGATGATGGTCACAAGATATCTCATGGAGGTCCTGTTAATTTTGAAACCCATTGTTCAATAAAAATACAACGATTGATCGATGCTTGCAGTGAATATCCCCTGTTTTTTGAGTATTATTAAATAAAAAATCAGGGTCCAATGAAAGTACTGTGAAAGCACGGGTACCTGAAGAATACAACGAACTGGTTTATATTGCACAGATTATGCTGGAAAAAGTTGATTTCTTTTTGAATAGACATGGGATCACGGCTGACCATATTGATATGCAAAAGGTGGTTGATAGGTTTACCGCTGAAATGCTTCTGGGTCTGGAAGGGAAAAAGAGTTCTCTCAGGATGATACCCACATATATAGAAACTGATCATGAATTTCTCACTGAGGTACCAGTCGTTGCCATTGATGCCGGAGGAACCAATTTCAGAGCGGGACTGGTGAGTTTGAAAAGGAATGGACAGCCGGATGTGACAGATATGGTTAACGAGGCAATGCCGGGAATTGAAGGGGAGATTTCCCGGGAAGCGTTTTTTAACACCATGGCCGGTTATGTCAGACCTTTGGCAGAAAAAGCTGATGGTATCGGATTCTGTTTTTCTTATCCTACGGAGATACTTCCCGATAAAGACGGAATACTGCTTCAGTTCAGCAAGGAGGTGCAGGCTCCGGATGTGGTGGGACAGCTTATCGGGAAAAATCTTCTTGAGGCACTCGGTATGACTGAAAAGAAGATAGTCCTTCTGAATGATACCGCAGCAACGCTCCTGGCCGGTAAAGCCGCCACCGCCGGTGAGGAATATGATTCCTATATCGGCTATATCCTGGGGACAGGGACCAATACCTGTTATATCGAGAAAAACAGCAACATACTTAAAAAACCGGATCTGGATCCATCCGGAAGGCAGATCATCAACATAGAATCAGGTGCCTTTGGTAAAGCACCCAGGACAGATATCGATCTGGTCTTCGATCGTACCACCAATGAACCGGGAAAATATACTTTTGAGAAAATGTTTTCAGGCGGCTATTTGGGCGGGCTATGTCTCTCTGTCCTGAAAACCGCTGCAAATGAGGGTGTATTTACCCCTGATACAACCAATAACCTGTTGTCTTTGGATCAGCTGACCACCGGGGAGGTAAACGATTATATACGATTTACAGCAACCGGCCGCGGTCCGCTGAATATATGTATACGCAACAGGGATGATGAAGCCAGCTGTGTCAGAATCATTGACACTCTGATTGATCGTGCTGCAAAACTTGTTGCGGCTAACCTGGCTTCCGTGGTTTTGAAAACAGAAAAGGGGACATCACGGGACCGCCCTGTTTTGCTGACCATCGAAGGGACCGTGTTTTACAAGCTGCATAACTTCAAATCCCGGTTTGAAAAGTATTTCAGGAAATACTTAAGTGGCGACAAACAGCGCTTTTATCAATTCACCGGCGTTCAACAATCCAGTCTCATCGGGGCAGCCCTTGCAGCTTTAATTGATTAAAACTTCAAAGGATCACAGAAAGGCTACAAAAGGTATACTTTGTATCTTTGATAAATAACCTGGCGGGGCATATATCCATGTTTTTTATAACTTAAGATTTCCAATCTGATATATTATGAAAAAGATCAAACGGTCCGGACATATCGGGATCCTTACCTCGGGCGGCGACACGCCGGGGTTGAATGCAGCCATTCGGGGACTGGGCAAATCCGCTGCAAGTGACGGATCACTGCAGGTGATCGGTTTCAGGGACGGATTCAGGGGAATGATGGAGAACCGCTCGGAAAGGCTGGACAACAAAATGCTTTCCGGGATCCTTACCCTGGGAGGAACGATCCTGGGAACCAGCAGGGACAAACCCCATAAGATGCCCATGGGTGGGAAAACCGTGGATATGACGGATGTGATCGTGGAGAATTATTACAAGAACCACCTGGATGTGCTGGTCTGTCTGGGCGGGGGAGGCACGCTCAAGAATGCGTACCGCCTTTCACAACATGGGCTGAACATCATCACCCTGCCAAAAACCATTGACAATGATATCATGGGTACCGATGTGACCTTCGGGTTTGACACGGCGCTGGGCATTGCCACCGATGCCATTGACCGCCTGCACAGCACGGCTTCCAGTCACCACCGGATCATCATTGTGGAGATCATGGGACACAGGGTGGGATGGCTGGCGCTGGGTGCGGGACTGGCGGGAGGAGCGGATGCGATCCTGCTGCCGGAGATCCCCTATACCATCGATAAGCTGGCCGAGAGCATCCTGGAGCGGGTCAGCCGCGGTAAGCGCTTCAGTATCGTGGCTGTGGCTGAAGGGGCCATCACGAGAGAAGGTGCCAACAAGATCAGGGCCATTGAAAAGAAAATGGATGATGCGGAAGATGAACAGCGTTCCGCACTGAAAAAGCAACTGAAGGAACTGGATGCGGAGTACAGGGGTTCCACCATCAAAATGGCCGAGGAATTGCAGAAGATCACCGGACTGGAAACCCGTGTCACCATCCTGGGGCATTTGCAGCGGGGAGGCACCCCTTCGGCGGCTGACCGGTTGCTGGCCACCCGGCTTGGTACCAGTGCCATCGAATATATCAAAAATGAACAATTCGGGGTGATGGTGGCGGTGGACGGCGAAAGAACGAAACCTGTCCCGCTGGAAGATGTGGTGGGAAAAGTCAACTATGTGCCGCCCGACCATCCCTGGGTCATCTGCGCACGCAACCTGGAGACCAGCTTCGGTGACTGATGGCGGGACAAACAGGCGATGATCGTATGAACAGGAGACCAGGTTATTCCTGTTCCGGCTGATAGGAAGGATGCCTGGGTCCCGTTCCGTAATAGGGATATGTATCAAACGGTTCCCCGCTGCCCAGTATCCTGGGATCACCTGTCAGTTCCAGCTGTTCCGTCAGCCGGGCTGACATTGCTTCCCGGATCTCTTCATATTCCGGTTCACCGGCCACGTTCACCAGTTGTTCCGGGTCCGCCCTGCAGTCGTACAGCTCCTCGGCCGGACGTTTACCGAATGCCAGTTCCCAGAGATGGAGGTGATGCGCATCTGCTTCCCTGTTTTCCACCATGTAGGTTTTGGTGGGGCTGTTGTCACAATCCCCGAGCCAGCAGTAGGGTATGGCCGCTTCCAGGTAATCGGGTGTGCCGGACGGCCAGCGGTCGGGCTCGAAATTGCGGATATACAGGAAATCGTGTGTGCGGATGGCCCTGCTGGGATACCCTCCCATGTGCCCCTCCTGGGCGGGGACATGCCGCTCCTTGCCATGAAGGACGTAACCCCGGTTTTTTTCATCCACAAATCCGTCCTCCGTACTACTGAACAGCCGGGTCATGCTTTTGCCGGTCATTACCGGCGGTATCTCCACCCCGGCCAGTTCCAGCAAGGTGGGGGCAAAGTCACTCAAACTGACGAAATCATCCAGTATTCTTCCGGGCTGCCTGATGCCCGAGCCCCAGCGGACGGCAAGCGGCATCCTGGTTCCGGAATCATACAGGTTGGCCTTGCAGCGGGGAAATGGCATGCCATTGTCGCCGGTAACCACAATGATTGTATTCTCAAGCTCCCCGTGCTCTTCCAGCAACTGGATGGCGCGGGCCACCAGCGTGTCGAAACGTTGTACCTCGTAATAGTAATCGGCCACATCACTCCTGACCTCCTGGGTATCCGGAAAGCATGCGAAAAGGCGGATCTGTTCCGGGTCCATTCCGCTGGCTATCCCGGTCCCTTTATCATACGGCCGGTGCGGATCCCAGGAGCCCAGCCAGAAGCAGAAAGGAGCATCATCCGTCCTTTCGGCAAGAAATGCTTCAAATCCGCCCTCGTTGTAATTCTTTCCCGCCGGGTGCCTTTCCCAGTCATCCAGTTTGCCGGGACCCCAGCTTTTCCTGTAATGTCCGATCTGATATCCCGCATCTTCCAGCAAAAGGGGGAAAACGGGAATGGCGGTGTCCAGCGTGCTCCACAGGTTGGAGCCCGGCCCCAGCCGCCAGTGGTACTGTCCGGTCAGGATTGCATTCCGTGAGGGAGTGCAGGAAGGGGCGGAAACATAGGCATGGTTGAACAGGATGCCCTCCCGGGCCACGCGGTCAAAAGCCGGGGTCTGCACCACCGGGTCGCCGTATACCCCGGCATGGGGCCATCCCCAGTCATCGGCAATGGCAAAAAGAATGTTGGGTGGCCGGGATGGCTCTTTTTCACAGCCTGTAAAAATCCAGGCAGTGAACGGAAGGGCCAGGATGGCAAGGCAACGGGCAAATCGATTGTGTGGTTTCATGGAATGATGGAATGCTGTATAGGTTTCAACCTGTTTACTTTTCCTTCTTGCCCGGTTTCTGGAGCAGGAGGGTCACCGGTTGAAGGGTTACAAGGCAACCTTTGGGCATGTGGACCAGATGCTCCTCGATCAGGGTATAGAATTCTTCCAGTTTTTCCGTGTTATCGATCAGCTCAATGGAGACCGGAAGTTTTTCGGTCAGTTCCCAGAACCTGGAAGAGCTGATCCTGCTGCTGGAGCCGAATCCCATGATCCCCCTGTACACGGTGGCCCCTGCGATACCATTCTCTCTTGCGCGTTCCACGATGAACTGGTACAGCGGTTTGGAACCGATTTTATCGGTGGAGCTGGCATGGATCTTCAGAATGCTGAATCCGGATTTTTTCACATCAAAGCAGTTTGGTTGACAGATAGCCGATGTAGACTGCTGTAAATCCCAGCAGAATACTTAGTAATGTATATGCAAGAAGCAGCGGCAGCTGGCCGTTCCGCATCAGCATCAGGTTTTCTCCCGCAAAGGTTGAAAAAGTGGTAAAACCACCGCACAAGCCCACCATGAGGAACATCCTGAGTTCCACGGTGAGGATCGGGCTTTTCTCGGAGATCCCTATGAGGAACCCGATCAGGAGACTTCCCGTCACATTGACGATCAATGTGCCCAGGGGTATGGAAAAAAACTCAAATTGACTGGTAAGCCGGGAGATCAGGTACCTGCCTGCACTTCCCGCAAAGCCTCCCAGTCCCACGATAAGTAAATGCTTCAGCATAAAATCTCATTTTTTCAGCCAGCTGTCGAGCCAGCCTTTGAATTCGCGCTGCCAGAGGATCCCGTTCTGGGGACTCAGCACCCAGTGGGTTTCCGAGGGAAAAAAAAGCAGTTTGCTGGGAACGCCCAGCAACTGGGCCGAGTTGAAGGCTGCCAGACCCTGGGTATACGGGATCCTGTAATCATGCTCCCCGTGGATGATCATGATGGGTGTATCCCAGTTTCGGACGAAATTATGCGGGGAGCCCGCGTATGACCGCATGGCCACCGGGTTGTCCGTTTCCCAGGGCGCGCCCCCCTTCTCCCAGTTATCAAAGAACATTTCATCGGTGGTCATGTATTCCATTTCCGAGTTGAAAACCCCGCAGTGGGCAATGAATGCTTTGAACCTTCCCTCATGGTTCCCCGCCAGCCAGAAAACGGAGAATCCTCCGAAGCTGGCCCCGATAGCACCCAGCCTTTCCCCATCGATGAAGGGCTCCTCCCTCATCACATCGATGGCCCGCAGCAGATCCTGCATGGCCTGTCCGCTGTTGTCCTTGCTGATCTGGTCGGTCCACTCCTGTCCCATGGTCGTTACCCCCCGCCGGTTGGGAGCCACCACGATGTACCCGTTGGAAGCCATCTGGCTGAAATTCCAGCGGTAGCTCCAGAACTGGCTCAGGGCAGACTGGGGCCCGCCCTCGCAGTAAAGCAGCGCGGGGTATGTTCGGGTGCTGTCAAAATGAGGCGGGTAGATGACCCAGGTGAGCATCTGTTCGTTATCGGTGGTGGTGATCCACCGCTTTTCCACCGAAGGCATGGCCAGCCGGTCCAGGATGTGTTTGTTCTCAAAGGAGATCTCGGTCGCCTCGCCGGTGGTGGGATCCACGCTGTAGATCTCTTCAGGTTTTGTCATATCCACCCGTGTGGCGATCAGCCGGTCCCCCGCCACTGCCACGGAATGATAGTCATGATCGCCTGCAGTAACCGGTGTGATCATTCCCGTGGAAATATCCAGCCGGCAGATCTGGAAGGTGGCCATCATGCCCGCAATGAAATAAAGCGTGTTTCCGTCATTCCCCCAGGTCAGGCCGGACGGACTGTGATCAAATTCCGGGGTAAGGCAGGTCCTTTCTCCCGATACCAGGTCCAAACGGAAGAGCCGGTCCCTGTCCGCCTCAAATCCCGCCCGCTCCATGCTCAGCCAGTACAGTTCCTTTCCATCCGGTGAAAAGAGGGGCGCTTTGTCATACCCGGGCAGTCCCGCTGTCATGTTACTGGTTTCACCCGACTCCAGGTCATACAGGTAGATCTGTGAATTGGTGCTCAAGGTGTAATCCTTCCCTTTCAGTTTCTTGCATGTATAGGCGATCTGTTTGCCGTCAGGGCTCCAGGTGATCTCCTCTGTTCCCCCGAAGGGCATCAGGGGGGAGTCATAGGGTTCTCCGGGCATGATGTCCTTCTCACCGAGGATCTGCTCACCGTCGAAGCCGGCCACAAAAATATGGCTGTAGGCTCCGTCTTCCCACGTATCCCAGTGCCGGTACATCAGGTCCGTAATGATCCTTGCGTCTGCTTTGGGCAGGTCCGGGTAGAGGTCCGCCCTGGTGGTGTCGACTTTCACATCCTTCGTGAAGAGTACCCGGTCCCCCGCCGGTGAAAAGGCCAGGCTGTTGATCCCTCCTGCTACCTGTGAGATCTTCTTTTTCCCTTTTCCGTCCCCGTTCATTACCCATACCTGCACTTCCCCGGAAACCGGAGAGAGGTAGACGATCCGTTTTCCATCCGGATGCCAGACAGCATTGAACTCGCTTTCCTTCGTTTCGGTAAGGCGGAGTTTGCCGGATCCGTCCCTGCCCATCACAAACAGTTCCCGGTTGCTTTTATTCTGTCCGGTGCTGTAGTAGGTGACCCCATACAGGATCTTTTCGCCTGACGGGGAGACCTGCACATCGCTGAGCCGCCCGAAGGACCAGAGCACTTCGGGGGTCATGATATCCGAAGCCATTTCAGGCTCATTCGTAAAGATCGGCGGGATTTCTGCATTCTCTTTTAGGTTCGTCTGGCATGAGAACACCAGGACGGCGAGCGTTACGGCCATGCTGCTGGCAAATATTTTCATACGGATGATTTGTTTGGATTCATTTGGATAAAGGTAGAAATAATCCCTACATTAGTAAGTCGTCTGACCAATCATTCCATCCGATGTCCTTCCTGCATACAAGGCGCGATTTTATCAAAAAAGGATCTGTCACCACCCTGGGGCTTGCGGCCGGGGCACGGATCCTCCATTCCTGCAGCCTCGCGGGAAGTTCGCATAAACCTGTTGTGAGTATCGTAAAGATCAGGGACGGCAACGTGGACAGGGCCGTGGAGGAGGCCATCGACCTGCTGGGGGGGATGGAGGAGGTCGCAAGGAACAAATACCGCATCATGCTGAAGCCCAACCTGGTGGCAGAGACTTCCCACGATACCACCAAGCCCGGGGTGATCGGTGCACTGGCCAGGTTGATGAAACGGCATGGCAGGGAGGTATGGATCGGTGAGGGCTCCTGTGCTGCCGGAGGGTTCAATGTCAGGGATTATACCGTATACCGTACCCGGAAGGAAGAACTGCTCAATGGCATGCAGCAGCATATATTCAACCGGCTGGGTTATACAGACCTGGCCAATGAGCTTCATATCCCGCTGATCAACCTTCATTCGGGAAAAATGACGGATGCGGAGGTCCCCGGCGGTCTGCTGTTCGACAGGATCACACTGCACAGTTCCCTGCACGAGATCGACATGCTCTGCTCGGTTCCCATGATGAAGACCCATGTGCTGGCCACGGTCACCCTGGGGATGAAGAACCTGATCGGCCTCTACCCGGGTACCGTCTATTATTCTGCGCGTTCCTGGCTTCATGATCATGCATGGGCGCACGGCTCCCGGGGAGTGGCATTCGAGGTGCTGGACATGGTCAGGGCGAACAGATTGGGACTTACAGTAATAGACGGATCCATTGCCATGGAAGGAAACGGTCCCAGTAGCGGGAGCCTTGTGAAAATGGACCTGATCATTGCAGGCACCAACCCGCTGGCAACGGACATGGTGGGAGCAGGTGTGATGGGTTTCGAACCCATGGAAGTGCCCGCATTCAGGCTGGCTGTTGAAACCGGAATGACCCCTGCCGGCCTGCAGGAGGTGGAGGTGAGGGGAGAAGCCCTCAGTTCAGTGAGAAGACAGTTCATCAGGCCCGAGGTCATCCCCTGGTCCAGCATCGGCAATTCATGGGCCAATGAGGAGATCTGAGAGCCACAACCAATCCCCGTCGGAACAGCTGATTTCAGCAAGGTATCTGAACAATACATGGCAGAAAATCGCTATATACATATGGAAAAACTGAGACACATACACCGTTCGCTGAAACCCCGGTCGCTTGCCTTCCTGGCATTCCTGTTCACTGTCGCAGGAACACTGGCACAGACGCCCACGCATTATCCTACCGGAAAAAACCCGGTGCAGTTCAACCTGGTCAACATCCTGCTATTTATCGTATTCCCGGTCCTGCTCGTGGTCCTGTGGGTCGTGATCAGGCGCTCCGGAAGGAAAGGGGACAGGGAACGGGATGAAAGCAGTGAATAAAAAGGAATCCGGAGAAGACCGGCCTAATCAACCGGCAGCAGCAGGAAGGCCACATCCTGGCCGATGTACCTGGCATGCCCGTCCTCGATCTTCAGGACGGGGACCTGGAAATTAAGCGCATTGTCCGCCGCGGTGAGGATGGTTTCGTGTTCCGGTCCCCTCCGGCCTTCTTCATCCAGGAACCTGCCCCGCCATGTGTGGTAGAGCCTGAGGCGGTACTTTCCATCCCGGATCCCCTGGATGGTGATGTTTTTACCCGACATATCCGTATCCGCGTTGACGGCCCATCCGAATATGAGCCGGTCGCTTCCCATGGCATAAGCGTCACCTCCCGGAGTGCCGGCTTCCAGCGGAGCCGGACCGGTCAGTTCCGAAAATGGGATCCGCTCGGTGAAACGGCGGATACTCAGCAGCTGGTCTGTCACCACATTGTCATTCAATGCGCGGGAATAGGACCACCAGAAGGGGGACATGGCCGTCCCCGAAGCCAGGCAGACCCACATGGCATTGTGGAACTGGGCCTGGTAACCGGGCATGCTCATTTCGTAAAAGGTATGGTCCCAGCCTGTCTCCGGTATGAGGGCCGGTTTCTCATACCCGTTCCAGAGTTTCTTTACCTCCCCGTGGTAATTCCGGTAACTGTAAGCCAGGGGATGGGTATGGTCCTGATCGATCCGGCCTGTGGTGTTGATGGGAAATCCCTGGGCCTCGTAGATCTCCCTTCCGGCCAGGTCAAAGATGGCATATCCGCGGTCCCACCACTCCCGGATCCCGCCACTGCGGGTTCCCGTGGTCAGGTGTTGCCAGGGGTCGTGCGCCTTAAAATAATCGTGGACCTTCCCGGCCCACCGGGCAGCCCCGATGCTGTCGCCCGACACCCATCCGTCGGTACCGTTCACCTCATCCACCACGAACCAGATGGCCAGGGACCGGCTGTATCCCCAGCGTGCGATCATGTACCTGTAGAGCTTTTCCTGGTATTTCCAGGCTTCCTCACTGCTGAAGAAGTCTTTCGCATCACAGACCAGGCGGTAGGGGTGCCGGTCCCAGGCAATGTTCCCTCCTCCCCAGACCGTTTCGGAAAGGAAGGAATGGAACCAGAAGTTCAGGGCCAGCTTCATGTCTCTTTTTTCCAGCTCCTCCAGCAGTTCGTCTATCTGGCTGCAGGCGCCCTGGTCATACCTCCCCATTCCGGTCGCCCAGGTCTCCAGCGGCGCGATCAGCCTGCTGATAAAATTCACACCATGCTCCTCCAGTTCGTCAAGGACAGCCGGATCGGTATTGCCGTTGTACCACAAACCCACCCCGTACCAGGGCGAGCCGTCTGCGTGTTCCAGGTAGCGCCCGTTGGAAGCAATACCTATGGGACCATGATGATCCGAGGGAACTGCGGTAAAGGTGCGCGTTTCACCGGAGGCTTCCCCGTTTTTGTCCCGCACCGAAACGGTATAACTCCATTTGCCTGTTTCCACAGGTGAGAACCGGATGATGAAACCACCCCGGCGCGACCCGTCATAAAATGCCGGCACCTTCCAGGTCTCACCCGAAGGTGAAACGAAGGCGGCCACCACATCCACCTCCTCCGGATCGAAGGGATTTACGTATTCGGCCTCCATGTTCAATGAAAGTTCCAGTTTTTCATACAATCCCACCGTATCTGCCCGCTGGAAGACCCGTCCGATTTCGGGTTGGGCCATGATGGAGGGCATGAGAAAAGCGTACGACAAAATGGTAACAATGAATTTTTTCATCTGTATGCGGTATTTGGGTTCAACTTCTGAAAGTGCTATCTGTCCATGAGCAACAATTGCCTGAGTTCGGAATGAGCCGCACCGGTAATTCTCAGGATCAGCGGTGCGCCTGCACGTAAAGTCTCCCGCAGGTCCAGTTCGCATTCACCTGATTCGGTTACGGCGGGAACCTTTTGCAGGATGACCCTCCCCAGGGGATCGATCACCTCGAGCCTGAGGATCCGCTCGCCTGTCCGGGAAGTGATGCGGACTTTGCCCGTGGTGGGATTGGGAGCCACAGTGTATACCGGGCCCGGAATCCCGGTGACCTTTCCCGGTTTTGTCCCGGAAGGATCGCCGGTAACGGTCACCGTGACCGTATCGGGCGCACTTTCCGAAATGCCGTCACTGACGGTCAGCTCCAGCACAAATGCCCCCTCGGCATCCACGATGAGCTTCGCTGCCGGAGAGGCGGTATCACCGAGGAGCCACCTGCTTTCTGCAGGTGCGGAGAGCAGCGACCAGTGGAAGGTGATAGCATCACCGTCCGGATCGAAGCTGGCGGACCCGTCCACGTACAGGTGGGTTTCCAGGATGGTGATCGTGGTATCGGGACCGGCCACCGCTACCGGCGGATCGGAGCCCCTCACCACCACCTCGTCGGGACTGCTGCTGCCCTGTCCGTCGCTGACCACCAGGGTCAGCCGGTAGATCCCCGCCACATCGGGGATCAGGGTTGCGCAGGCGCTGTCGGCCTGATCCAGGGAGGACACGCTGCTGCCGGGTTTTTCCTGCAGGATCCACAGGTAGCTCAGGCTGTCCGCATTCGGTGAATAGCTGCGACCGCCGCAAAGGGTTGCCGGTGTACCCACTGCCACTACCGTGTCATTTCTCGTCCATGCGATGGGCAGCAGGTATTCTGAATGCTTTTTGACCTTGAATGCCAGACTTTTTGAGAAACGGGGAAGGTCGAAAACATGGGAGCCACGGATGAGCGGGATGCTGTCTTGTGTGAGAACCGTGCCTTCCACAGGGAGGTACCAGATCACGGAGTAATTGGCCACAGGCAGCTGCTCCAGGGTCAGGGTGGCCCCGGTCAGCCCCGTGGTATACAGCGGATCATACAGGTAGCCGTAAAAGGCCGTATCGGCTGACAACCCGTTTCGCCGGAAGGTCCTGTCGGGATGGTCCACCCGGAAGGTGTAATCATTCAGCTGACCTGCACTAGCGAAATCTTCCCCTTCCAGGTACTTGGCCGGCATGGAAAAAAGACCGGCCCAGGCGGGATCCAGGTAGTGCTCCCAGATCCACATGTAGCGGGGGACCTGCGTCATGATCCCGTTCCAGACTGCGTTCCGCTGCATGTCGAACGGGGTGTCGGCCCCATCCCGGGTCCCGTATTCCCCGTTGATCACGGAAACATGCTCCAGTTCACTGCGGAACCTGCGGTCCAGCTGGACCTGCCGCTCCAGCAGTGCATCCGCTTCTGCATACAGGTGATACTGCAGGTTGTCCAGGGCCGCTATGCTGTCCAGTCCGGCCAGTTGTTCCTCCGCCGCACTGGTTGTCTGCAGGTGGTCAAAGGGATCGATGGATTCCACATAGCGGCTCATCTCACTGTGCCAGTCCGCCACGGCCGGCCACCACTGTTCGCTCTGGCTGTTGTGGAGACCGGTGAACTGTACTTCGTTAAAGAATTCCCAGGCAAACAGGTTCCTGGAATAGGCCCACCGGGCCACGATGTATCGGAGCAGCTTCTTTGCCTGGATCCTGCAGTTTTCGTCGTAAAAGAACTCCTCTGCACGGTCCACATACCCCCCGTTGGCGGTATTGTAAGGATTGGTCTCCCACATGGCATCCACGTTCTCCGAGAACATGCCGTGCTGGAAAATGACCAGTTGCATACATACGTCCTCAGAATCGCAGAGGTCCAGCAGGGAATCGCTCATGGCGGCCGCTTCCTGGTTATAGACGCCCAGTCCGCCGTAATTGTAATAATAATCTACGCTCCATTCCAGGGCCTGCCAGGCAAAAGGGGTATGCCAGTAGCGGAACATATTGGCCCTGCCGTCCGACAGGTTGCGGATGATCGTGGAATAGTTTTCCATGTTGTTCCACCCGATGTTGATCCCCAGCGGGTAACAGGGTTCCCCCGATGCGTGACGGAAATATTGCCTGTTGGCCGTATCTTCACGGACGATCCCCGTCGCAGTCCCCGCACCCACCTCCACGCTGTATATCTCCGATCTCCAGATCCCTCCGGCATCCTCCAGCAACAAGCTCAGTCCGTGTGTGCCCTGCTGCTCCGTGGTGAACCGCACCATCCAGGATTGTTGTCCGGGATCGGTGATCCAATCTCCCTGGTCATACCGGGCCGGCACATGGAAAAAACAGGGGACAAGCGCCGAGTCGCCGTCAGGATACATGACTACCGCATCCACCTTCACCTCATCGGGATCATACGGATTCACATAGGGTAGCCTTGAGTGGAAGATGGCCTCTATCTTCCGGTGCGTTTCGGGGACCGGGGTGGTCATAAGTGGCATGCTCAGGGCATCGCCCGGGTCAATGACAAAAACCGTGACCGAGTCGCCGGCCGTTTTTCCCTCGTTGTCGGTGATGGTCACATGCACCGTGAAAATGCTGTCGGCAGCATAAGTGTGGCTAACCACGGGGCCATACGCGCTGTTCCCGTCGCCGAAATCCCACAGATACTCAACGATTTCTCCGTCATAATCGAATGATCCGGACGCATCCAGGATGATCTCTGCGCCCGTCTCAACGTTCCGGTCCGACAGGGTGAATTCCAGCACAGGCGAGCCGTCCCCCGAGGCCGGATTGCTCAGTTTCACATCATCGAACCAGACATCGGCCGTATCATTGTTGTCCACGCAAGCGGCCAGCTGGAGCCGGGTGAACCGCTTCCCCATGGCTGCGGTCATGTCCATTTCACACTCCACCCAGGTACCGGGAGCGGGCTGGAAATTCCACGAAGGGCACCAGTTCTCGATCACTACCTGGCTGTCCAGCCAGAACTTGGCGAAGATCCTTCCCCGGGTGCTGGCCCTGAGCTTGAACGTGAGGGTGTTGTTATAGCGGATATCCACTGTATCCGGGAAATGGAGGGAGACATAGTGCCAGTTACCGGAAATTTTGCGGTAATATCCCACGTTCTGACTGGGATTGATGCCCGTCTTGTCCGGGTTGTCCACCACAGCTGCCGAATCTTCGGCCGAAAGGGCAGGGGAGGTTTCGGGTGTTTCAAAGTCGGCCAGCATCTGTGCCTCCAGAACGGATCCGGAACAGACGGCGAGCCACAGGACCAGCATCACCGGAAATAAGTTCTTGTTGGAATTCATACCGTGAAAGTTAATATTTTCACGGGTTTTTTTGTTGACCTCACCTCAAAAACGAAGCTATGAGCGTCCACCGGTTGACGGGCGAATCATTGTGTGGCCGGCGAACCGTGATGGCTCCGGCTGTTATCCTGTGTCCGGCAAAAGTGCCGAAAGGCCTGGGAACAGGTCCAGGAACAGACCGTCACGGGTAATGCTGAACCAGGTATCCGGATTGAAGCTGCTGTGGAGAAGCAGGGTGCTGTCCGTTTGCAGGAACGCCCGGATGCTCTGGGCCTGCATATTGTCCCCCTCGAACGTTACACTGAAATCGGGCCGGGTGGAAGCAGCGGTCGCTTTGGCAAATGCCGCGTGGTTTAATCGTGAAACTTTCCGGAGGAAGGAATCCATGGAAGCAGAATCGGCGGGGAGTCCGCCCACCAGCCATCCAGTACCGGTCCTTTCGGCGATAAACCCGCTGTCGGCCGGGTAATCCCACAGGATCCGGGACAGCGAAGATGCATTCAGCCGGGTGACCGTCTGGTCCCTCCACCGGTCAAACCGCTGGTTGACTGACATGGCCAGGAAACCATCCGCCAGGTAAACCTCTTTGTCCCCGCTCAGGCGGATATAGGTTTTCCCCGTCCCCCTGTTCTGCCCGTACATGTTGTACCCTCCCGGTGCCTGCCGGTAATGGAACCGGCCCACCACCAGGTCCAGGGCCTTGTTTTTTCCCTCGTTGACGACGATCCTGGTGCCGAGAGAATCGGTTACCTGGTAGTGATCCCAGCTGTCCGGTGAGCGGGCCACCAGCTGTTCGACCTTCAGATCCTGCAGCTCCGCGAGGATATTTTTCACGAGGTCCCCGTTTGCAGCCGCCATGGTCCCATCCATGGAGACACGCCACGCGGATCCGTTCCTGCTGAATTTGATCTCTTTTCCCTGCTCTGCCAGCGGATAGAGCAAAATGGAGGATACCCGGCTGGTGTCGATCTCCACCAGTTGGGTTTTGAGTGTCCGTTCGGTTTGTTTTACCCGGGTCAGCCTGGTGACCACGAAAATGGCTGCCAGTCCCAGTAAAATCCAAAGCAGCAATCTGTTATTGAATTTACCACGCATGGTCTGAAGTTTTGGGTTACGCATAATTGGCTTCCATCCGCGTCACACGCTGGTTCTTGCGGTACTGGTAGCGGATCCCGCCGTAGATCAGGACCAGCAGGATCGGCAGCAAAAAATTGAGCCATTTGAGCAGGGTCCTTGTGGAATCCTCCATCTGTTTGATGGGCCTTGAACTGACTCCCTTGGTTCGCAGCTCGATCAGTCCGGTATCATCACTCAGCCAGTCGATGCTGTTCACCAGGAGGTTGATGTTGTCCGGGTTCACCTGCTGACCATTCTCATTGACAGCGAAATCGCCATCGGCGACGACCACCATCTTGCTGAAGGCCTCTCCCGCCAGGGATCCTTCCAGCACGGCTCCCAGCACCTGGCTCTGCAGCGGGAAATCGGCCCGGGACCAGCGCCGCTGGAAATTGAAATACTGCGGGGCGGGCTGGGTGCCTGAAAGCTCCGAGCTGAACATAACCGGGGTGAAGGTGATGGTTGAATCGCCCATGAAATCGATGGTGCTGGCAAACGGTAAAATCACCTCTTCCAGTCCCTGTGTGAGGGGATGGTCTGAGAATTTGTTAATGCGGGGGATGTAAGGGATGGCGATGCTGGAGATCTGGATGGCATTCCCGATCTGTTGCTGCATGGTGGCCTGCACGCAGTTCTGGTCCACCAGGAAATTTTCGTTCACATGGATCCCTTTTTCCAGGAGCCAGGATTCCAGCCCGGTGGTCAGTCCGCTCCCGAATCCACGCTGCAGATCACCCTCCACCCGGTTCAGCGCAACCAGCAGGTTCCCTCCGCGGGCAAGGAAATTATCCAGCTGGCTGAATACCTGCTGCGGGATGGAATCGGTGGGACGGATAATGGCCAGGGATCTGATGTGGAAGGGAATGGTGGTTGAGTCGGTGACGCTCACGTTCTCCACGGTGTAAAGGATCCCCAGTTCCTGGCTGGCCTGGGCCAGCTGGTTCAGTGAGGGTTCTCCATGTCCCTGCAGGATACCCACCGATGGTTTGTCCACCACGGCCAGCTTCCTGATGGCAGTGGAGAGGGTGTACTCCATGGCCAGTCCGGGTTCCACCAGCGGAATGACCTCCTTTCTGTCCCCCAGGCTCAGCAAGGCGCCCATGTATGCCCGCTGCTGCTTCATCTGGTCCTTTTCACGCACGTTGATCATCACGGGCTGGATCCCGTTTTGCATGGCTTCCCGCTCAAGTTCTTCGTCCTCACCGGGACTGATAAAATCGTAGACCACCATCTGCCCGGAGATTTTGCCGTATTCCACCAGCATTTCCCTGAAATCATCCCGGGTCTTGATCAACTGGGGGGGGATATCCTCGCTGAAATAAGCTTTCACGGTGATCGGTTCGTCCAGATCCTTCAGGATGTTTTTTGTGGCTTTGCTCAGGGTATACCGCCTGTTTTCGGTAAGGTCCAGCCTGAAAAAATACTGTTCCGAAAGGAGGTTCACCAGCACAATGATCAGGACAAACAGCAGGATGGACAGGGTGAGGTTCTTTGTTTTCATCTTGATCACAGATTTAGACTTGAAGATTTCTTCTGGCCAGGGACACCTCGGAGAGGAACAGTCCCAGGACGATCAGCGAAAGAAAGTACACCAGGTCGCCACTGTCCAGCACCCCCCGCGATATGCTGTCGAAATGCTCACGCATGCTCAGGCTGTGGAACAGTCGCCCCGTAAAACCTCTGAAGCCCGATGCAAGCATTCCGAAGAAAAGGTGGAAGAAGATCCCGATAAAGAGTGCCGTGAGATAGGCAACGATCTGGTTCCTGGTGATGCTGCTTGCCCACATGCCGATGCTGATATAGGCCCCGCTCATGAGGATCAGGCCCAGATACCCGCAGATCACCGCGCCCACGTCCAGATTCCCGATGCTGCCGATGGTGATCACATAGGGAACGGTGAACGCAAGGGCTACCATGATCAGGAGCAATGTAGAAAGGAATTTACCGATAATCACCTGCCTGTCGGTCACCGCCCTGGTCAGCAGCAGTTCAATGGTCCCCGAGCGGATCTCTTCTGCCAGCAGCCGCATGGTGAGCGCCGGGATGAAGAAGAAGAGTGTCCAGTATGCAATGGAGAAAAACGCCCCCAGGCTGGCCTGCCCGATGAGGAATACATCCGTTCCGAACAGCCAGGTGAAAAAGCCGCTGATCCCAAGGAACAGGATCAGCATGACGTAGGCGATCAGGGAGTCGAAAAATGAGCCAAATTCTCTCTTTGTCATTATCCAGATGGTACGCATGGGTTTGGTTTTTAATCTATATTAATTGGTGGTGAGCTTGCGGAAAATATCCTCCAGTTTCGTCTCGAAGGGGATCATTTCCGTCAGCATCCATTGCTGCTCCACGCAGAGCCGGAATACTTCCCGGGCAGCGCTGGTTCCCGGATGGCACTGGATCTCAAAGCGGTCCTTTTTACCGTCCACAAATCCCACCTGGCTGGTTGAATCCAGTTTCTGAAGGGCTTTGAAAATGGTGTTGGGTTCTCCGTCTTCGATCCGAACCCGAAGGATTTCCGCACCACTTGCCTGTTTCCTGAGCAGCCCGGAGGTTCCGTCCGCCACGATCTTTCCCCGGTTGATGATCAGGATGCGGTCACAGGTGGCTTCCACTTCCGGGAGGATGTGTGTGCTGAGGATGACGGTCTTGTGCCTGCCCAGTTCCCGGATGAGTTTCCTGATCTCCACGATCTGGTTGGGATCCAGTCCCGAGGTCGGTTCGTCCATGATCAGGATATCCGGGTCATGGATCATGGCCTGTGCCAGTCCCACCCGCTGCCGGAATCCTTTTGACAGTTCACCGATCTTTTTATGTTTTTCCGGATTGAGGCCGGTGATGCGGATCATTTCGATAATTCTTGGAAAGACTTCTTCCTTCGGGATCCCCTGCAGACCTGCCACATATTCCAGGTAATCGATCACCGGCATGTCCGGGTACAGGGGATTGTTTTCAGGCAGGTAGCCGATATGCCGTTTGATCTCGTCGGCATGATCCTCCAGCAGCTTCCCTCCGATATAAATGTTTCCTTCCGTTGGAGCGATGAAGCCGGTAATCATGCGCATGGTGGTTGTCTTTCCGGCACCGTTGGGACCAAGGAATCCTACGATTTCGCCGGTCCTGACCTCGAAGGAGATCCGGTCAACGGCCCGTTGTCCGCCATATTTTTTTGTGAGGTTCTCTATTCTGATATCCATGTGTCTCCTGGATAAGTTAAAAAAATGTGGTTTGCTGAACGGCGATAAAAATAATAAATCCCGGCTTTTCCTGCCAGGTGACCCCTTTGCATTTTAACTTACTTTAACATTCTTCCTGAAAGCATTATCTTTGTCCGTGCGGAATCTGTGTTAATCAATACATGGTAAAAGAATGAAGACTTTGAGACTCCTTACGATCCTGCTGGCGGTCTCCCTGGCGACCGTCTCCATCTTCGGGGGCTTCGTGCCCGGAACCTATGCACGTGATGCGGCTTCCATGGCTGCACAGGGAACGGGACAGGACCTGGTGGACCTGTTCCTGGTGGTTCCTTTGCTGCTGCTTTCCTTCCTGCTGTTCAGCAAAGGGAGCCGGGTGGCAACCCTGATTTACGGGGGGACCCTCCTGTACATCCTCTATTCGTTCGTCATCTACTGTTTCGGGGTCCATTTCAACAGGCTGTTCCTGGTGTACTGCGCCACCCTGGGACTCTCACTGTACGCCTTCATCCTGTTCATGACCCAGATCAGGAAGCAGCGCCTGGAAGGCTGGTTTGCAGGTGCTCCTGTAAAGTGGGTGGCAGGATACCTTTTTTTCGTGGCTGTGGTTTTTTATATCCTCTGGCTCAGTTCCCTGGTCCCGGCCATCATCCAAGATACCGTGCCGAGGGATGTGGCCGGGTATGGTCTCCTGGTCAACCCGGTGCACGTAATTGATATGGCGTTCGCATTGCCGGGACTGATCCTGGGATCGGTGCTCCTGTGGAAGGGAAAAGCCACCGGCTACCTGATCGCTTCCATTGCACTGGTGTTCATGATCCTGCTTACCATTGCCCTGGCAGGAATGGTGATCATGCTGTTTGTCAGGGATATCAGCGAGGATTATACGGTAGCCATGGTATTTGCAGCGCTGACGTTGACCAGTATTGTATTTTCCGTCCTGTTTTTCAGAAAAATAAAACCGGCGGTTTAGGGCGATTACATCCCGTTTCCTGTTGTCCGGGAAAAATACTTTCGTCAGGTCAGCGATTTGCCGTATATCCTGGATCTCCGGTGCTGCCGGGTATCAAAATACCGCCAGAAACTCTGCACCTTGACGTTCACTTCCAGTTCACTGTTCGACTCTGCATACTTGATTCCCCGGTCGATGGCGATCTGGGTCAGGTCGGTCATAAAAATGGAATTGATCCCCTTGCTCTGGTATTCCGGCAGCACACCCACCAGCAATATGTCAAGCCTTTCGGGATTTCGCATTGCTTTCATGATGTGATACCAGCCCGTCGGGAATATCCTGCCTCTTGCTTTCTGGAAGGCCAGGGAAAGGGAGGGGACAGAGATCTGGAATCCCAGAACCCGGTCGTTTTCATCCAAGACTGCCGTCACGTAATCGGGCTTGATGAATGAGAAATACCGCTTCACAAAATAGGCAATCTGTTTCTCGCTGAGCTTTGTGAATCCGTACAGGGGTTCGTAGGCTTCGTTGACCACCCGGAACACGGAATCGGCATAGGGAAGCATTTCTTTTGTCGAGGCTGCTTTCAGCGTGTGCAATTTGTAGCGTTCCACGATCAGATCCCTTAATTTCAGTGCTTTTTCCGGGATCTGTTCGGGTACCTTCACCTCGTATTCCACATAGTCGATCTCTTTCCCGTAGCCATTTGCTTCCAGGTGATCCGGATAATACGGGTAGTTATGGACCCCCGAAAAAGTAGGCATCTCTTCATATCCTTTTACCAGCATTCCCTGCCGCTCAAAGGTGGTGAATCCCATGGGACCGATGATCTTTTCCATGCCCTTCGAAATGGCCCACTGTTCTATAGCTCCGAGCAGCTGTGAGGAAACCTGCCTGTCGTCGATGGTTTCGAAATAGCAGAACCTGGCCTCCTTTTTCCCCCATTGCTCCACGAACCTGTGGTTGATGATCCCCGCGATCCTTCCCACAGGTTTCCCGTCCCTGAATGCGAGGAGGAATTTGGTGTCGCAGTGCTCGAAGGCAGGATTCCTGTCACGTCTGAGTGTATTCATCTCCCCCGAGATCAGGGGAGGGATCCAGTACATGCTGTGGCGGTAATGTGTATAAGGGAAGCGGACAAATTTTCTCAGGTCCCGGTGTGTGATGACTTCTTTCAGCTGGATGGACATGGACTTTGTTATTTGTATTCCTGGCTCATACGCTGGATACAGTTCTTGCAATCATTCATGGCTCTCAGGCTGTTACCGTATATGGCCACTTTCTCTGCCTCTTTATTCCCTCCCCCGTGTTTGGAACCGAACTGCAGCAACCCACCCTCATTGGAAGCCACCATGACCCGGATCAGTTCATTGAGGGCATACTGGTCCTCTATGCTGACACCTTTTTTGCGGGTGAGCAGCTTTTCCATGCGGTCCCTGAGATCCTTGTTCTCCAGCAGCGTTTCATAGGGCAGATTGGGAGGGAGACCTCCGGCCATGTCCTGGAGGGTGCTGATGGCTTTGTGGAAATTCTCACTGGAGATGTATTTTCCCATGTTTGCAAAGATCGGGTCGGGCATCATTGCACCGCTTTCCGTTTCCTGGGCATCCTCAATGGCTGCCTTGCACAATCCCCTTACCGTAATGGCGGTCTTATAGATTTCGAAGACCTTCTCGGAATTGTTGCTCAGAAAATATTCTCCCTTTGTGCCGTTGTATTCCGAGATCAGCATGGCCGCCCCGGTCATGTTTTCATAAACTGCCGGTTTACAGGCCGTGTAAGCAAAGCGGTGCAGATTGGCAAATATGTTGGCAAAAGTGGCTGCAAACCGGAACTCCCCGCACAGAAAGACCCGTTCTTTGGGCACAAACACATTGTTAAAAACAATCATGCCCTCCTTGTTCAGGTATTTTTTCCCGTGGGTGGGACTCATCTTTCCTTTCAGGGATTTGATTTCCGGACCGAGCACATAGATTTCCACCCCTTCCGTGTCGGCTGGTACCGCAAAGGCCACCGCACAGTCAGCATTGTCCTTGTTATACTGAAGACCGGGAATGACGATGATCTCTTCCGAATAAAGGCTCATGGTGATGGGGATCTTGATCCCGCTTACATAGATCCCTTCCTCGGTCTCCCTGACAATGTGCAAATAGCTGTCCTTCTCGTGTTGCTCTGACGGGGCCAGGCTCCTGTCCCCCTTTCCATCGGTGACCGCACCGCAGGGTGAGATGTCATTCTCCTGGATATATTTCAGGTACTTTTTAAACCGCTCATGGTAATCCGTCGCAAAATTATTGCTCTTATCCACCTTGTAGGTTCCCACGAACAGGGTATGCAATGCATCACCTCCCACACACCGCTGGGCACAGAATACTTCCTTTGCCAGGGTGTGGATCATCTGCTGTTTCTTTCTCATATCTTCCCTTGTCAGGGAAATATGGTTAAACCGGTTGATCACCTTGCCGGTGAAGGGAGAGGTGACGGTCATCATGTCCCTGTATTTTTCATCCCTGGCAAGATCGTAACTGAGTGCAACCACATTCATCCCCTTCTGGATGTCTTCATCCTCATAAGGATTTTGCAGCAGTTGGTGCTTGATGATGGAAGGTTGCATCTTCTTCAGTGCTTCCCTGTATTCATCGGATGTTCTGAGGGCTTCTTTCTCATTCATGCTCCGTAGGCTTTTAGGATTCGGGTCTAAATAAAACAAAAATTACGGACCTGATACAGCATTTCCTGTTAAAAGTTAGGTTTCCATGGGAAATCTGAACAGCGGTTCGGTACGCAGTCCCATCTCCCTGACCTCCCTGATCTCTTCTTCATCCAGGGGCTTGAAGTCAAGCGCAAGCCGGAGTCCCATGGAAAAAAAATCCTCGTGGCCCGGGGGGATGGCCGCTGTCACAGGATGAGAAAGGGTAAACCTCAGTCCCTTTGCGGCTTCTTCTGCGTTGGGAAGCGGTTTGTACCAGGTTTTTTCATGGGTCCGTTCCTCACCTTCTTTCCACGGACGCCAGGCCATGGCTTTCAGAGCAAGGATACCCATTTCCTTCTCCTTGGCCCGCTCCATGACCTGGGGACCGAAATTCCCGGCATACCAGGTGGCAAAATTGAAGGGGAACAGGATGGTATCGAAATCGAACCGGTCCATCAGTGCCATGGCAGCCTCCACCGAATGGGCAGAGAAGCCCAGGAACCGGACCTTCCCTTCATCCCTGGCCTCCAGGAAAGTTTCCATGGCACCATCTTTGCTGAAGATGGTATCCACATCCTCCAGGGAGGTCACCGCATGCAACTGGTACAGGTCAAAATGACCGGTCTGCAGATTTTTCAGGGATTGTTCCAGTTCTCTTCTGGCACCTTCCTTTTTTCGCTCCCCTGTTTTACATGCCAGGAACACATCTTTCCTGTAAGGTTTCAGCGCGGGTCCCAGCATCAGTTCGGCATTCCCGTAGCTGGGGGCCACGTCAAAATAGTTGACCCCGTAATCAATGGCCTCCTTTACGCGGGACGAAGCCTGTTCGGCCGTGGCATTCATCACCACAATGCCTCCGAAACCGATGACAGAGAGTTTTTCCCCGGTCCTTCCCAGGGAGCGTTTCTCGATTTTACCGCGTCTGATCACCCGGACAAGCGAGGTGAGATCTGCCGGGAACATGCTGACCAGGGGAACCGACATGGCGGAAATCCCGATAAATTTTCTTCTTTTCATCATGATCATATTGTGTGATTATTTCAATAACCAGTCTGCTGCATGTGCGGCCCAGGCCTGCGGTTTCGACCTTACGCTGTAGCCCTGTCCGATCAGGAAACCATTGGCGGCCGCATAGGCAATGTGGGATCCGAATTGTTTCAGGCTGTTGATATCCAGGTCAAGGAACAGGGTCCTGTCACCGATGATGGGTTTCACAAACGATGCAACCTCATTGGTCCTTTCAATTTCCGACCAGATCTTTGTGAAAAGGTCGCTGATCCTCGGTTTCTTTTCTTTGCTGTAAATATAGTGAACCCCGTTACCGGGATGCCTGAAACAAATGGTGGTCACGAACACGGTGGCCGGCTGCTTGCCTGCACTCCCTGAATTGGCCGAATCGGTACCCACATAGACTTCCACCTCGGGATGTTCCGAGATATATTCCCTGATATAGGATTCCACATCCGCGATGAATCCACCGTTATAGAACCTGAACCTCATGGAGTAAAATTAAAAAAACCGCTGATCTTTTCAACCCGGAACAGGCAACTGTTTTTCTTCCCCGGAAATTATCTGTAAATTGTCCGTTCATCTCACCTTATCGTAAAAAGATGGTACGATGTCAGTAGTAAGATTCGGGGTGTCGTTTGAACAGGATATACTGGATGCACTGGACGAGTATGTGAAGGAGAATAGGTTCGCCAACCGCTCCCAGGCGCTGCGGCAACTGGTCAACAAGCATATCGTGGAGAAGAAATGGCTGTGCAATAACCGGGTGGCCGGTGCGATCACCCTGGTTTACGATCACCACAGGCGAGAAATCTCTGCGCACCTTGCCGGGATTGAGCGGGAGTACAGGGATGAGGTGCTTTCGGTGCAGCGCTTCACCCTCAACGAAAGTCACAGCCTGGAGGTCATTGCGGTGAACGGGATCTCTGCGCGCCTGACGGAGCTCTCCGACAGGCTGATCTCCGAAAAAGGCATCCTGCACGGTCGACTGATCATGACCAGGTTCGATTGATCGGGTCAAACATGTAACCTGCAGCATTTTCCTGCCGTACAAAGTAATATGGGGAGTTCATCTTGCTTCGTTCATCACGGGAAGATGTGCTGTTTTCTCCTGTTCATAAGTTGAATGGAAATACGTTGCAAACGGCCGTATATTCATAAACTGGGAATAATGTGATCATTCAGGCTTGATTAACGGAGGGAGGTCATGAAAAAAGCAGGAAGCACTGTACTGATCGTGGTATGTTTATCGCTGTTCGCACATGCTCAGAATCTGGTGCAAAATCCGGGATTTGAGGCAATCACCGCGTGGGACAGCCTTTGGATGCTTTCCTACACCAATCCATCCACCCCCACTGCCGTGGCGCTGCAAAATACAGCTGTATACCACGGAGGTTCGGGAAGCCTGGAACTGAGGAACTCCAAGCAAAACATGTGGACCTACATGTATTCGGATACCATCCTTGCGCCCATCAGGTTTTCCGCAAATAAAAGTTACGAGGTATCGGGCTGGATGAGGGTCCTGGAGCAGGGGAAAGGGGCCAGCCTGTCCATTTTCTGGAACGGTTCACAGAATGAAAAGACCCTTTATGCCGGGAATCCGGATCCCATCACCAATCCGGACTGGTTCATGCTGAAGGATACCATTACTCCCGATTCAGATTTCGGGGACGGTTACCTGCGCATGGGCATGCGGGCCGGCAGGTCTTCCATTGGAGACGCTTCAGGGAGATTGCTGTTTGATGATCTATCGGTGACCAGGATCCCGGATCTCAACGAGACAGCGATCCTGGATTTTACATTCCGGGAACAAACGGGGCCTGCCGTGATCAATCGCCTCACCGGTACCATCACGGTGGAAGTGGAGGAAGGAACGGATCTAACGGCACTTGCACCCGACCGGATCGTACTGTCCAGGGGGGCCACCGTGAACCCTGAAACAGGTGTGCCCACTGATTTCACCGAACCGGTGGCATACACGGTCACAGCCCAGGACGAGATGACCAAACAGCAGTGGATCGTCACCGTTAATCTTCCGCCGAGCTCTGCAACGGATATCCTCGCGTTCTCCTGTCCGGAACAGACAGGCCCTGCTGTGATAGACACAACCAAACATGTCGTCCTGCTCGAGGTGGCATACGGGACCGATCTTTCCTCCCTGGTACCGGATATCGAGATTTCGGAAGGTGCCATAATCGAACCGGCTGACAGCAAAGCCGATGGCTTCACTTCCCCCGTGGTTTACAGGGTCATTGCCGAGGATGGGACCACCCTGCAGGAATGGACCGTGTACGTGTCCGTGGCGGAGCCTTCCGCTGAGACCGGTATTACGGCTTTTTCCTTCGAAGGTCAGGACGGGGAGGCGATCATTGATACGGTAACACATACAGTTACCATTGAGGTGCCCTATGGAACGGCCGTGGATGCCCTGATCCCGGTGATCGGGATTTCCCCGGGAGCATCGGTGGACCCGGCCGGCGGCGTGGCGACTGATTTCACCGGTCCCGTGGTGTTCATTGTGACCGCGGAGGACGGGGCCACCATGCAGGAATGGACGGTGAGCGTTGCGGTGCTTCCCAATACGGAGGCGGATATCACGGAATTTTCTTTCCAAGGACAGGATTGGGTGGCGTCCATTGATACAACATCACATTCGGTCACTTTTGAGGTGATCTATGGAACGGCCGTGGATGCCCTGATCCCGGTGATCGGGGTTTCCCCGGGAGCATCGGTGGACCCACCGGGCGGGGTGGCAACTGATTTTACAGATCCCCGGATTTTCACCGTGATCGCGGATGACGGGGTGACCACGCAGGAGTGGACGGTAAGCGTGGTGGTGCTTCCCAACACGGAAACCGAGATTCTCTCATTTGCATTCGAGGAACAGACCGGTCCGGCGGCGATCAATAACGAAACGGCCAGCATCAGCATCGAGGTGGAAAACCAGGCCGACATCACCTCCCTGGTTCCGTTTATCGAGGTTTCTCCCGGGGCAGCTGTGGATCCGCCCGGCGGAGTGACGGCTGATTTTTCTGCAGATGTGGTGTATACTGTGACTGCTGAAGACGGTGTGACCACGCAGGATTGGACTGTAACAGTCGCTGTGGATCCGGCCGTCACGATTCCCCAGGAACAGTCAGCCCCGCTATTCAGTGTATACCCGAACCCGGCACGCGAACTGCTCATCGTGGACCTGTTCGTGCAGGGGGATCTTTTTATCAGCGATGTGATGGGACGGACCGTGAGATCGTTGGATCATGCTTCCGGGAGAACTGTGATCCCGCTGGACGGGCTCGCACAGGGTACCTATTTCATACGGATGGTGCATCCTGAAGGCGAGCAGATCCGCAGGTTCATGATCCGGTAAAAATCCTGTTTCCGGGCATTATTTTTCAAAGGCAGCATCGAAATCGATCCCGGAAGGGGGGAAATCGATCTTCTTCACGAATTCGCACGCCTCTTTTGCCCCGTATTCACGGTCCATGCCGCTGTCTTCCCATTCCACGGAAAGGGGACCGGTATACCCGATGCGGTTGAGGGCGCGGATGATCTCCTCGAAACAGATCTTTCCCCGCCCCGGGGATCTGAAATCCCAGTAGCGCCCGGGAGCGCCGAATGTTGTATGTCCCCCGAACACACCCGCTTCGGCAGGAGCATCAGACCAGCCCACATCTTTCATATGCACATGGAAGATCCTGTCCGCAAAGGTGTGGATAAAGGCGACATAGTCCACTCCCTGGTAGCCCAGGTGTGAGGGGTCATAGTTGAAGCCGAAGGCCGGATGGTGATCCAGTGCCTCCAGTGCCCTGCGGGCAGAAGCGATATCGAAGGCGATCTCGGTGGGATGCACCTCCAGGGCATACCTGACTCCCAGCTTCCGGTACGCATCCAGTATGGGCTTCCAGCGCGAGGCGAATTCCACGAAACCTTCCTCGATCACTTCGGGGGGAACCGGAGGGAAACCATAAAGCAGGTGCCATATGGGACTCCCGGTAAACCCGTTCACCACGGTTACCCCGAGCCTGGCGGCTGCTTCACCGGTCCTGATGATTTCCTCTGCCGCCCTGTTCCGGACACCTTCCGGATCCCCGTCACCCCACACATGGTCGGGAAGTATGCTCCGGTGGCGACTGTCGATCCGGTCCGCAACGGCCTGGCCCACAAGATGGGTGGAAACGGAAAAAACTTTCAAACCGTATTTCTCCAGCAGTGCCATTTTCTTCCTGCAGTAGGATTCATCCGCCCGGATCACCTCGAAATGGTCGCCCGCGCACCCCAGTTCGAGTCCGTCGTAGCCGAATGCTTTTGCTTTTTTGCACATGGTCTCCAGGGGAAGGTCCGCCCACTGGAGGGTAAAAAGTGTGACAGGTCGGTTCATATGGCTGTCCGGTTTTGTGTATGGCTTACAGTTCCCTGATCCAGATGTTCCGGTAGGAGACCGGGTTGGAATGCTCCTGGAGCATCAGTGGCAGCCTTTCTGCATGCTTTTCATACCTGGGTTTGCCGATATTGAGTGTCGGTCCCAGCAATTCCACATGGTTCTGGATGAGCACACCGTTATGTACCACCGTGATGAAGGCAGGCGACAGCAGCGACCCGTCTTCCCGGAATCCGGGTGCGGTGAAAAAGATATCAAAGGACTGCCACACTCCCGGTGGTCTGCAGGCATTGACCAGGGGGATGTGCTGTTTGTAGATCGCCCCGGCCTGGCCGTTGCTGTATGTTTCATTCTCATAGGAATCCAGCACCTGTACTTCATAAAGGCCCATGAGGAAAACCCCGCTGTTCCCGCGTCCCTGTCCTTTCCCTTCGATCACTTCCGGGGTGCGCCATTCCACATGGAGCTGAACATCCCCGAAAACCTGACTTGTCTGGATGTCCCCCGAACCGGGAACCACCGTGAGCACATCTCCCGCCTCCCAGGCGGGGGGGCCGCCTTCCACATGCACCCATTTTTCAATATCTCCGGCACCGCCGTACAGGACCGTGGCGTCTGAAGGGGGTTGTGTGCCGTTTCCGGGCGTAACCACTTCAGGGGCCCCGGACCAGTCCTCGGTCTCACCAGGAGTCTGCCCATTTGCAAGGTACATCATCATACACAGGATCAGGAGTGAAAATATCTGTTTCATTTTTTCTCCACAAGTTAATAAAGTTAAATGAAGTTTTCTTATACCCAACAGGAATATGCTTCGATCGCAATGTTATATATTTACATCAAACTCATATCCTGTGAGAAAGACAGCAATTCTTTTCGGATGTCTGTTGCTTATTGCATGTAAGGGAGTTGCGCAACATGACACACTCCCCTCTTTCAGGGATACGCTTGCGGTGTATGAAGGACTTTTCACTGAGACGGAACCGCTGCATCTTACCCTGAAGTTCGACCTGAAGAATTTCCAGCGAACCCGGAGGCAGGAAAAATATCAACCGGCTCAGATGACCTGCCATATGTGCGACTCCTTCAGTGTGACCCATCCGGTAAGGGTAAAGGCCAGGGGCAATTTCAGGAGGGATAATTGCACCCTGCCCCCATTCTGGCTCAATATCAGGCATTCGGGGATCGAAGCCCCTGCACTGGAGGGGCTCAAGAGGATGAAAATGGTGGTCCGCTGCAGGCATTCCCCGGAGTATGAAGCTTATGTACTCAGAGAGTACCTGGTGTACAGGATCTACCAGATCGTATCTCCTTACAGTTTCAGGGTCCGGCTGGTCCGGCTGCGGCTGGTGGATACGGGAAGGAAGGACAGGGTCACGGAGGATTGGGCATTTTTGATCGAACCCGAAGCATTGCTCGCCAGGCGCCTGGGGGGCCAGGTTGTGAAGAGCGACCGGCTGGCCATGGCCACCGTGAACCGGGAAGTGATGGATCTTCTGGCCATGTTCAATTACATGATCGGGAACTGTGATTACTCGGTGACCGGAAGGCAGAACCTGAAGATCATTGCCCTGGATGGCCCGGGCCCATCGGGATTCATCCCGGTTCCCTATGACTTTGATTATACCGGTCTCGTGAATACCCACTATGCGGTTCCGGGAGAGGCGCTGGGGATCAAAACTGTTCGGGAAAGATACTACCTGGGACTGTGCGGTTCCCGGGAGCGCCACCTGTCCGTGATCCGGGAACTGGAATCATACAGGGAGAAGATCAGTCGCCTGATCCTGGATTTCGAATACCTGGATGATATGGAAAAAATGGACATGGTAGCGTTCATCCAGAGTTACTTCAATGCAGCACAAAAGGAAAAGTTCATTGACAGGGAAATCATGTCCACCTGCCGGTGATCACATATCCACAGACAACAATTCCACTCTGGTGCGGTTATTGTAGATAGATATTTGAAAGAGCACCTGCATGAACAGATATACATTCGTCTTCCAAGCCCTCCTTCTTGTTGCCTGGAGCATCTCAGCGATGGGAACTCCCGGGGACTCGGTGAAAGAGCGTCCCCTGAACATCATTTTGATGATCGGTGATGGCATGGGAGTTTCACAGCTTTCCATCCCATACTACTTTTCGAACCACGAGCCCGTGTTCAGTCGTTTCAAACACATCGGGCTTGCCGGGACTTCCTCTGCCACCCATCCCGTCACCCAGTCATCCGCTGCTGCCACAGCCATCAGTACGGGCGTGAAGACTTATAACCCGGCCCTGGGAGTGGGACCCGATACCCTTCCCCGCAGAAATATCGTGGAAATCGTTTCGGATCTGGGGTATCAGACCGGTGTGATCGCCACCTCGTCGGTTACCGATGCCACGCCTGCAGGCTTCTATGCCCATGTGCCGGACAGGTACATGCACAGGGAAATTGCCATGGACCTGCTTGAATCAGAGATCGATTTTTTTGCCGGCGGGGGACTGAAATATTTCATTGACACCACAGGCAGGGATCTTTTCAGGGAGCATGGGATGACGGTGAACTTCTCGAAACTGCAGAAGATCGAGGACAGGGATCCGGAGCTTCGTTACGGATTTCTTCTCGCCATGGACAGGATGCCGGCCATGCTGGAAGGAAGGGGCGACTTCCTGGCGGATGCATCGGAGATCGCAATGGATTTTCTATCCAGGAAGGACAGCGGCTTTTTCCTCATGGTGGAGGGATCCCAGGTAGACTGGGCGGGACATGGCAACAATACCGACTACATGATCACCGAGATGAACGACTTTGAAGAGGCGGTAAAAAGGGTTCTGGAGTTTGCCGAACAGGACGGAAACACTTTGGTGATTGTGACGGCGGATCATGAAACCGGAGGCTTCACCCTTGCCGCAGCCGGGGACTACCAGACAGGGACCGATTACGGAACCATTGAGCCCTCATTCGCCACCACCAATCATTCAGCCGCACTGGTTCCCGTGCTGGCGTACGGACGGGGTGCCGAAAATTTCGCAGGTTTTTATGAAAATACAGACCTGTTCTGCAAAATGGTGGAACTGCTCGATCCCAATCAGAAAGCCTCCCGGCTTACGGTGCCGGCATACTAAATATTCGCCGCCAGCCATTCGCCCACTTCGGAGGTCCGGTATGCCTTTCCTTCGGTAATATCCTCTGTGACGATCCCCGCTTCCATGGAACGGTTCACCACGTCCCGTACTGCCCTTGCTTCCTCCGTGAGCTTGAGGGCAATATCAAGCAGCATGGCAGCCGAAAGCACGGTGGCAAGCGGATTGGCAATATCCTTGCCGGCAGCCTGCGGATAGGAGCCGTGGATGGGCTCAAACACAGAAGTATGGATCCCTACGGAAGCTGAAGGCAGGAGCCCCAGCGATCCGGTGATCACACTGGCTTCATCGGACAGAATATCCCCGAACATGTTTTCCGTGACCATCACATCAAATTTTTTCGGCCACTGGATGATCTGCATGGCCGCATTATCCACGAACATATAATCCACCGCGATCCCGGGATATTCCGCTTCCATTGCCTGAACGGTTTCCCTCCAGAGCCTGGAAGTGGCCAGTACATTGGCTTTATCCACCAGGGTCAGTCTTTTGTCTCTTCGTGCCGCATATTCAAAACCCAGACGCGCAATGCGACGGATCTCCTCCCTGGTATAGATGGAAGTATCGTAGGCTTTTTCCCCGTCCTCAGACCTGCCGCTGGGTTCCCCGAAGTATATGCCTCCCGTCAGCTCCCTGACCACCACGAAATCGGCCCCTTCCACCAGGTCGGGCCGGAGGGGGGATTTATGGATCAGGGACTGGAAGGTGGATACCGGCCGGATGTTGGCATACAAACCCAGTTTCTTCCGCATGGCGAGCAGCCCCTGTTCCGGCCTTACTTTTGCTTTCGGGTCGTTGTCAAACCTGGGATCTCCGATGGCCCCGAAAAGCACGGCATCCGAATCCATGCACAAGCGCAGGGTCTCATCGGGAAAAGGATCTCCCACAGCATCGATGGCAGCTGCCCCCACAAGTCCTTCCGTGAATTCAAACCGGTGCCCGAATTTTTTACCTGCCGCATGCAGCACCTTCACAGCCTGTGCCACGATCTCTGGACCGATCCCGTCCCCCGGCAATAGCGCAATTTTGTAGTTCATGGTATGTTGTATTATATATTTTAAAAAGTTATTGCAGCAGGGTGTCAGTTGCTCAAAATGGGAGTTAAAGGTTAGAGGTTAGAGGTTAGGATTTCTAACTCCCTCATTCCTAACTCCTAACTCCTAACTCCTAACTCCTAACAACCTTTGGTTTAGTTACCAAAGGTTTCAATTATATTCAACATTCTTGTGGTACACTTGATGGCGGCCACCGTCTGATCCGGGTCAAGCGCACGGGTCTTGAAAACATGGCCCTCATAATTCCAGGTGATCATGCATTCCACCAGCGCATCGGTCTTTCCCCCCGGGGGAATGGTCACCACGTAATCGGTCAGTACCGGATGCTTTCGGTTCAGCCGGTCATAGATCTTCCACAGGGCCTTCATGAATGCATCGTACTGTCCGTCCCCCGAGGAAGTCTCCTCGTGGACCTGGGAATCGATCTCGATGGCCACCGTGGCCACCGACCTGAGACCATTGGCTACGGAAAGCGAGAAATTCCTGATCCTGATCTTCTCCTCCACCCGTTTGCTCCGGAGCACATCAGAAATGATATAGGGAAGGTCCTCCTTGGTGATGATCTCCTTTTTATCTCCCAGTTCGATGACCCGTTCGGTCACCTGTTTCATTTCATCCTTGTCCAGCTTGATCCCCAGCTCCTCCAGGTTCTTCAGTATGCTGGCTTTACCGGACATTTTTCCCAGGGCATAGGTCCGCTTCCTCCCGAACCGCTCCGGCAGCAGGTCATTATAATACAGGTCGTCCTTCTGATCCCCGTCCGCATGGATCCCGCTGGTCTGGGTAAACACGTTCTCGCCGATCAGCGGTTTGTTGTCAGGGATCCTCACCCCGGAGAATGATTCGATGAGTTTACTCACATTATAAAGCATGTCCTCGCGGACCGACATCTCGTATTTAAAATGATCCCTGACCACTCCGATCACACTGGACAGGGGTACGTTTCCCGCCCTTTCTCCCAGTCCGTTTACCGTGGTATGGATACAGGTGATCCCGGCCCGGATGGCGGAGAAAACGTTGGCGGTGGCCAGGTCATAATCATTATGGGCATGAAAATCGAAAGTGAGCTGCGGGTAGCGGGTTCTCATATCCCTGCAGAACGCATAGGTCTCCTGGTGATTCAGGATCCCCAGGGTGTCAGGCAGCATGAAATGATCCACCTGCTCATCCTGCAGGGCATCCAGGACCTGGTACATGTAATCCGGGGAATTGCGCATCCCGTTGGACCAGTCCTCAAAGTATATATTCACCCTGATCCCCATTTCCCCGGCATTCCGGATGACTTCCTTCACTCCCGAAATATGCTCTTCGGGTGTTTTCCTGAGCTGGTTCTGGCAGTGTTTCAGGGATCCTTTCATCAACAGGTTGATCACTTTGCCCCCCGCATCCCTGATCCATTTCAGAGATACGTCGCCATCCACAAATCCCAGCACTTCCACCTGCTCCAGGCATCCCCTGTTCCTGGCCCAGTCAAATATCAGGGCCGCCCCTTTGAATTCCCCTTCCGAGACCCTGGCCGAGGCCACCTCAATGCGGTCCACTTTCAGATCCTCCAGCAGAAGCCTGGCGATATTGAGTTTTTCCGATGCGGTGAAAGATACACCGGAAGTCTGCTCCCCGTCCCGGAGCGTGGTATCCATGATCGTGATCTTCATGAGCGGGCTTTATTCATTCCTGAGGGCTTCGAACTCCCTGATCTTCTCTTTGATACTCAGCAGGTAATCGATGTCGTCGTATCCTTTGAGAAGACACTCCTTTTTATAGGGGTTGATGTCAAAAAGTTCCTTTTTACCGCTGGACAGCAGGGTGATCTCCTGATGCTCAAGGTCCACTCCGAGCAGGGTGCGGGGATCTTTCCCGATTTCACTGAAGATATCAGCAAGAAAAAGTTCGGAGACCTGCACGGGCAGCAGGCCGTTATTGAGCGCATTGTTTTTGAAAATATCCGCGAAGAAGCTTGAAATCACCACTTTGAATCCGTAATCAAACAGTGCCCATGCAGCATGTTCCCGGCTTGATCCGCTTCCGAAATTCTTTCCGGCCACCAGGATGGAGCCGGTGTATTCCGGGTTGTTCAGGACAAAGTCACTCCTGGGTTCACCCTGTTTTCCGTACCTCCAGTCCCGGAAAAGGTTCTCTGCGAAACCTTCACGGGTGGTGGCTTTCAAAAACCTTGCCGGAATGATCTGGTCGGTATCAATATTCTCAATGGGCAAAGGAACTGCCGTTGAACGGAATGCGATGAATTTTTCGATGGACATGTGCGTTCGTTTTTATGTTCCTGTCAAATGGACCGGGGGTCTACGATCCGGCCTGCAATTGCCGCGGCAGCTGCGGTAAGGGGACTGGCCAGCATGGTCCGCGCACCCGGTCCCTGGCGGCCTTCAAAGTTCCTGTTGGATGTGGAAACGGCCAGTTTTCCTTCCGGAATTTTGTCATCATTCATGGCCAGGCAGGCAGAACAACCGGGTTGTCTCAGTTTGAACCCCGCCTCCAGGAGTATATCGGCGATCCCTTCTTCATATGCCTGTTTTTCCACCTGTTTTGATCCGGGCACGATCCAGGCGGTGACATGATCTGCTTTTTTACGGCCCCTGACAAAGCCGGCCACTGCTCTCAGATCCTCGATCCTCCCGTTGGTACAGCTTCCCACGAACACATAATCCACGGGTCTTCCGGCAATGGGTGTTCCTGCCTCAAAACCCATGTATGAAAGCGACCTGGAAAATGAGTTACGGTTTGCTTCATCGATTTCCCCGAGGGCAGGGATATATCCGGTGATCTTGGTTCCCATGCCCGGGTTGGTCCCGTAAGTGATCATGGGTTCGATGGCGGAAGCATCCAGTTGAATTTCCTGATCAAAAACCGCATCCCTGTCACTTTTCAGCAGGCTCCATCGTTCCACCGCACGGTCGAATTCCTTTCCCCGGGGCGCGAACTCCCTTCCCCTGACGTAGCTGAAAGTGGTTTCATCCGGAGCGATCAGTCCCCCCCTCGCACCGCTTTCTATGCTCATGTTGCAGATGGTCATCCTGCCCTCCATGGACAGACTTCTGATGGTGCTTCCCGCATACTCGATGAAATAACCCGTTCCGCCGCTGGCAGATATTTTCGAAATGATATAGAGGATCACATCCTTTGCGGTCACACCCTCTGAAAGGGTTCCCTCCACACTGATGCGCATCTTCCTGGACCTGGGCTGCATGATGCATTGTGTGGCAAGGACCATGGCCACCTCGCTGGTCCCTATTCCGAAAGCCACGCTTCCGAAGGCGCCGTGGGTGGATGTGTGGCTGTCTCCGCACACGATCGTCATTCCCGGTTGGGTGATTCCCAGTTCGGGACCGATCACATGGACGATCCCCTGGTAGGGATGGTTCAGCCCGTAAAGCGTGATCCCGTGATTCTCACAGTTCTCGGTCAGCCTGTTCACCTGGAAACGGGACAGTTCGTCCCGGATGGGCAGGTGCTGATCTGCAGTGGGGACATTGTGATCGGCTGTGGCCACGGTATTCCCGGGACGGAATACCCTGAGACCCCGCCGGTCGATTTCTGTAAAGGCCTGCGGACTGGTTACTTCGTGAATAAGATGCCTGTCGATATAGAGGACAGACGGACCTCCATCAATCTCCTCCACCACATGGGCATCCCAGATTTTGTCAAAAAGTGTTTTTCCTGCCAATGCTTGAAATATTGGATGTAGTCGGCAAATGTAAGAAACTTCTCATACAAAATAATCATATTTTTGGGGCGGAATATGATAAATTAACACAATTTGCAATTGTTTCCTTATGGTTTGATGGTTACGGGTCCCATTTCGCCCTCTTACTGTATTTCTTTCTGAATTTCGCCTTTTCCGCCCATGCACAGTCACCCCTCCCGGGCCCGGGTCCGTATGACGGAGGCTCGATTTTCCCTTTCCTGTTGCGCGGACAACCCAGCATGAGGTTAAAACCTGTACGAAGGTTGATGGAACGGGTATCGAACGGATAGAAGAATCCGAACAGGTTATCACTTACCAGGTGGAACTGGAAACCCCTGCCATGGTATGCAATGACGGCGCCCACATTTTTCATGCTGTTGTTCATGAGCGACCAGCTCAGTCCTGCCAGGAACCTGTCGAACAGATCTGCATGGGCGGTGAGGGTCACGGACGAATGGAGCTTGCTGCGGTAAAACACATTCCTGTTCACCGCTCCCAGGGTGACCAGGTCGCTGACCCTGTAGCTTCCGCCCAGGAACAACTGTACCGGCAGGGATGAATGGTATGGGAGGCGGGTGACCGTCACATCGAAGGCACCGAGCACCGAGTCCCTCATCTCCCTGACAAACGGACCGGACACCAGTTCGCTATCCGGATCAATTCCTTCAAACCGGAATGAACCGGCAGCCCTGATGTTGTTCAGATCCGTGTTCCACCGCACCAGGCCCAGGTCCAGCAGGCTGGCCGACAGGGTAATCTTCTCATCGTACCGGTAAATGGCTCCCAGGTCCAGGGCGATTCCCGGATTTCCCCGGTTCATCAGCATCCGGTAATAATCGATCGCGTTGAGGACCACACCACTGATATCTCCTTCCGTATCCTGTTCGATGGTGACGGGAAGGGAGCTGTGGAGTGTATAATCCCCTTCGAGCCGGAGCATGAAGGTTTGCTCGTCCGTGGTCAGGCCGGACCGGGAACGGCCGGTATAGAGACTCCCTTTCCCGAACAGCAGACTGGCGCGCAATCCGGCCACCCAGGACGGACCGAGCACCCTTGAAATACCGAACGCGTATTCCCTGAGGTAATATCCGTTGGGCCTTAATGCGTTGAAGTGTGCCGTCTTACCCACGAAGGGAACGTTGCCGCGTAATACCGTTTCTGCCAGGTCCCCGGGAAAGGTCGGGTAAAACTGTGCCCGGTCTGACAGGTTGAATGTGAAATAATTGGACCCGTGCCTGTAGCCGATGGCCACGGGATGGATTTCTGCTTCCACAGAGACCAGGTCCGCCCTGTGCATCTGATCCAGGATCCCGTACAGGTTCCATTCAGAGGAAGAGGCCAGGTCGTTCCAGGTGAATGCCGTATTGTGGTAGGCTGCGTGGACGGAAGACAATCCGGGGATCCCCACATACCATTTGCACGCCAGCTGCACTGCAGGATTCAGCAGGTTTGACTGGGGCACCTGGTGCAGGAGGTAAAGGGTGTTGGTCTGTGCGTTAATGAAGAGGGGGACCAGGAGCAGGATGCCGGCCAGATTCAGAAGCGCGATATGGAGGCGGGACGTTTTCAAAATTGTACGGTCACATCGATCATGGCACCGATCCGGACTTCAAAGTGGTAGGAAGGATAGAATGGGATCAGTGCAATGTCCGGATCGGGATACACGATCGCAGCACGCATCAGGATCGCCGTGGCATCCAGCAGGGGTTCGATGCGGTCCCTTTCAAAAAAGGCATCCCGCTGAGCAAAAGCGGGGAGGATCGTTTCCCCGGAGCCCTGCACACTGCCCGGGGAGACCACCATGGGTCCGTCGGCAAAAAGGGAGTCAATTGGATTACCGGCAGGATCCGTAAAATAGGCCTGGGCAAGCAACCGGTCAGGGAACCCGTTGAAGATATTGACCCGGAAAAGCATCCAGTTCATGTGATCCAGGTTCCCATCGATCGTCGACAGGTCAAAATCCATGGTGCCCTGCATCGTCAGCACCTGTTCATGCACCCATGCAGGTAACCCGGTGATGGAATCCAGTTTCAGCAGCAGTGTATCAAATCCACTTCCGATATTCATACCGAAGCTTGACTCCCCCAGGGGAAAGGCCAGACCGGGATTCCATGCGAAGGATTCGGGCAGGCGCTCCGGTGCATGCTTCATGCAGGAGGGGAGAACCGCCGCAACCAGGGCAAGGATGACCGTGGCTGTCACCGACCTGCATTGATCTCGTATGGGGAGTCTCATCGGATAAAACAATCGTACATGTGGATAAACAATCAGTAAAAGATAACGTTCAAATAATTACCGGCAAAAAATTATCCTTTAATTTTGACCACATTAAAAAAGGATTGGATGATGCTTACAGTTCACAAGATCGGAGGAACTTCCATGTCACGGTTCGGTGACGTCCTCAGCAACATTATTATCGGTCAGGCCCCGGAGGGTGACATGTACCACAGGATTTTCGTGGTATCGGCTTACAGCAATGTGACCAACTGGTTGCTCGAGCATAAAAAGACAGGGGAGCCCGGGATCTATGATCTTTTTGCGAAGGGACAGGGATACGGAAAAGCACTGGATGAGCTGCTCGGGAAACTGATCGGTATCAACCATGGGCTGGCGGCGCTGAAGCTGGACCTGCATGTTGCGGATGATTTTATCTCAAACCGTGTGGGTCAGGCACGGAACTACCTGGTAAGCCTTGAGGAGGTCATGGCCTCCGGCTATGTGGACAAACGTGATATTCTGCTTGCCGCCCGGGAGATCCTGGCTTCCATCGGCGAGGCCCATTCGGCTTATAACTCCGTGAATATCCTGGAGAATCATGGGATCGACTCCACCTTTGTGGATCTCTGCGGATTCAGCGACACCGAGTATCTCACCATCGACCAGCGGATCCATCAAGCGTTTTCCGGTCTCGATTTTTCCGCGACCATCCCCGTGGCCACGGGATATACAAAAGGGACGGAGGGGATCATGCGGGAGTTTGACCGGGGGTATTCCGAGGTCACTTTCAGTAAAATTGCCATTGAGGTGGGTGCTGCCGAGGCGGTCATCCACAAAGAGTACCATCTTTCCAGTGCCGATCCGGCCATTGTGGGTGTGGAATATTCAAAACCGGTGGGAGCCACCAATTTCAACGTGGCCGACCAGCTGGCCGATATCGGCATGGAAGCCATTCATCCCAAGGCATCCAAGCCCCTGGAGGTGGCAGGGATCGACATCCGCATAAAAAGCACCTTCGAACCCGGGCATCCGGGCACCCTGATCTCGAAGGATTACAAGGGGGATGAGTCGAGGGTGGAGGTAATCTCGGGAACGGACCGGGTGGTTGCCTTCGAGGTTCATGATCCATTTATGGTTGGCCAGGTGGGATACGATATGAACCTGATGAAGGTGCTGCAGCGGCATAACATTTCCTACATCCTGAAAGCCACCAATGCCAACAGCATTACCATGGTTGTATGGGAGAAGGATATGTCCGGTGCACTGCTCACGGAGCTGAAGGGATTGTATCACCAGGTCAGAACGAAAAAAGCAGCCCTGGTCTGTGCACTGGGTACAAACATTGCCAGACCGGGTTCCCTGGCAAAAGCCGCTTCCGCACTGGCGGAAAAAGGGATCAACATAGAAGCGGTATCCCAGTCGCTGATGCAGGTGAACATGCAGTTTGTGATCGACCGGGAAGATTACCGGGAAGCGGTTATTTCACTGAATCGTGCACTATGCCTTGAAAGTTGATCATCCCGTTTTGCATAACCCATACATGGAACAAACCCGGAACTGTTTTTGAAACTTAGACAAAATAGACCAACCGGCGAAGCGGGACTGAAAAAGGAGCTGGGTTATCACTCCCTGACCAGTATTGTGGTGGCCAATATGATCGGGGCAGGGATATTCACCACTTCCGGACTTCTGATCGCCCGGCTGTATGATCCGGTACTGATGATGGTCCTCTGGATGGCGGGGGGTATTCTTGCCCTTTGCGGGGCATTGAGCTATGCCGAACTGGGATCCAATTACCCGGAGGCCGGGGGAGAATACATCTTCCTTTCCAGGCTTTTCTCACCGCTGCCCGGCTTCCTGAGCGGATGGGTTTCTTTTGTGGTTGGATTCTCCGCACCCATTGCGGCATCTTCGCTGGCATTCAGTGAATACATGGTCCGGGCCCTCCCCCCGGAAGGGCTCGCAGCAGATCCGCTCCTGCTGAAAAGGGGGATGGCCGTGGGGATCATCGTCCTGTTCACCCTGGTCCATTCGCTGGGACTCCGCTCAGGCTCCAGGTTCCAGAATATCCTCACCATGATGAAGATCCTGCTGATCGCGGGATTCCTGTTTGCAGGTTTTATATACGGGGAGGGGGACCTGCAGCACTTTACCGAACGGATTACGGGCAGTCCCCCGCACACCGGGTTCAGATCGGCCGGCTGGGCCCTGATCCTGATCATGTTCTCCTATAGCGGATGGAATGCATCCACCTATGTGGGGTCCGAGATCAGGCATCCGGGAAGGAATATTCCCCGGTCCCTGATCATCGGGACACTGGTGGTAACGTTCATCTATCTGGCGCTGAACGTACTCTTTATTTACGCCATCCCGGCGGATGATATGAGCAATGTGATCTCCATCGGGGGACTGGCGGCCAATAAGCTTTTCGGCATATCGGCCGACCGTTTCTTTTCGGTTTTCATCGCCCTGATCCTGCTCTCTTCCATCAGTGCCTATATCATCATCGGGCCGAGGGTTTATTTTGCCATGTCCGAGGCAGGCCACTTCTTCAAAGCGGCCAGGCATGTGAACAGATACCATGTGCCCGGGGTCTCGATCCTGGCCCAGAGCCTGCTGGCGGTTATTTTCGTCATTACGGGCACGTTCGACCAGATCCTCACCCTGCTTGGCTTTTCGCTGGGAGTGTTCCCCGTTCTCTGCGTGATCGGGGTTTTCAAGCTGAGGACCAGAGGGGCATCGGTCCTGAAAATGCCGGGGTACCCGTTCGTGCAGATCCTGTTCATCGCCGCATCGGTGTCCATCCTGGTCCTTACATTCCTGGAACGGCCAGCAGAATCAGGCATTGCCCTGGGGGTCATCGCCGCCGGAGTGCCTATCTACTACCTGTTGAAGCGGATTCGTCCGGACCGGAAGCCCGAATAAGTCATTATCTTTGTCTGCCAATGAAACCTGCCTTCACATTATTCATCAAAACAGTGTGACCGGTAAGGTTTTGCCAGGCCTGATAACTCGATCTTGAATAAAATGTAACGGAAAATGAAAAAATTCTCTTTCGCAGGAGCGCCACTCATTCTCATACCTCTGATCTCTGGCACATGGCTGTTCAGCCAGGGGGACACCGGTAAAGAAACCACTGACAGGGAGCATGCGGTGCGGGTGTTTATTGACTGTGACCACTGTGACATGAATTATATCCGTGAGCAGATCCCCTATGTGAATTATGTGAGGGATGTGAAGGAAGCTCAGGTGTACGTACTTGAAACCAGAGAAAGCACCGGGAGCGGGGGCAGGAAGTACACCTATATTTTCCTGGGGCAGGAAGAATTCCTGGGATTGAATGACACACTGGAATATGCGTGCAGGCCTGATGATTCAACGGATTATATAAGGACATGGCGGACCCAGATGCTGAAAATGGGGCTTATGCGCTATGTGGCCAGGACCCCCCTTTACAGTGAGGTGAAGATCGATCCCTCCGGGAATGTGGTGCAGCAGGAGGTGACTGACCGCTGGAACAACTGGGTGTTCGAACTGGATGCGGAACCCAATTTTGACGGAGAGGAGTCTTACAGGGAGTTCTTTCTGCGCAGTTCGGCATCCGCCATAAGGATCACCCATGACTGGAAGCTGGAATTTGATTTTGACAACCGGTACACGCGGACAAAATACAGCTATGAGGATACGCTGTATACCAGCGAGACAAATTACTATGGCTTTGATGCACTGGTGGTAAAGAGCCTGGGGCAACACTGGTCGGCAGGGTTTCGGACCGACCTGGTATCATCCACATATTCCAACACAAAATTCGGGGTGGATTTCTTTCCTTCGCTGGAATACAATGTCTTTCCCTATTCCAGATCAACCCACCGCCAGCTGAGGATCCTCTACGGAGTGGGTGGCGCCTTTAATATCTACAACGATTCCACAATCTTTGACAAAATCAGGGAAAACCTGTGGATGCATCAGCTCCAGGTAGCCTATCAGGTCGTGGAAAAATGGGGATCCGTCAACGTCTCCCTGGAAGGTTCCAATTATTTCCACGATTTTTCAAAAAACAGGATCGAACTGGGCGGGTTTATTACCATGCGTGTATTAAAAGGACTTTCCGTGAGGATCCGCGGAAGAGTTGCACGGATCCACGACCAGCTGTCCCTGCAGAAGAGTGAGCTTTCCGAAGCTGATATTCTGCTTCAGCTCACGGAACTGGAAACCAGTTATAATGTCAGTGGCGAGGTAGGGGTGACCTATACTTTCGGATCCATTTATAACAACATCGTCAATCCCAGGTTCGGGAACGGACGCCGCTGGTTCTGATACCCGACCATTCTCCCGGCGGGACCATTCCGCGGATAAAAGAATATGCTTATCTTTGGGATTATGAAAAAAGTCGTTCTGTTGATCATTCTGGCGGCGGTGCTTTTTTGGGACACAGCGGCACAGCAACTGCCCGATTCCGTTTTCACCAAAGCAGGATTTATCACATCCATCGATTCGGAGCACCTGGGGCAGACCAGGCGGCTGTTCATCCATCTGCCGGTGGATTACGATAGTGTCAACGAATTTCCGCTTGTGATCGTCCTGGACGGCGAGGCTTCATTCAAGGCTTTCGCCAGTGCCACCGAACTGATGAACTGGCAGAAGTTGATCCCCTCATGCATTGTGGTGGGTATTCCCAATGTGGACAGGAACCTGGATTACGCACCCTATATCGAAAGGATACCCAACAGCGGCAATGCGGAGAAAATGATCGCATTTTACAGAGACGAGCTTTTCCCTTTCCTGGAATCACGTTACAACATCGGGACGAAGATCCTGTGGGGCCATTCCTTTGTGGGATTTTTCACCGTGTATGTGATGCTTGAGGAACCCGGACTTTTTGACGCCTACCTGGCCACCAGTCCGGTTTTTCGTTTCATGGACCAGGTTTTTGACCCGGAAACCATGTTCGATAAGGTGGCGGATAGGGATATCCGTTTCTATATGAGCCTTGGTGGAGAGGAGCTGGTGGGAGATGCCACCAAAAACTTCGCCCTGAGACTTGAAAGTGATGCGCCTGAATCGCTCATCTGGGAGATATCCGTAAAACCGGACAAGAACCATGATTCCAATGCCATCATAGGCTATATGGACGGACTGGAATTCATCTTCAGGGAACCGGCGCAAAAGAAAGACTGAGTTTCCGGCCAGACAATTTGAAATCAATTTGAATAATCGGAACCACTGGACTTGTATTGGGTAAAATATTAATTTACACGGCAGTATATTTAACTCATGACAAATGAAACTGCCGAGTTCTTATTACAACTGGACCTCGCTGATCGGAACTGCCGTGGCTGCCATCAGCTTTTTCCTGATCCTGTTTTTCCTGGCCATTGCCCTGGTCTTTGACGAGGGGAGTTCCTATGCGGGTCTTTTTTCATACATCATCCTGCCCGGTTTCCTGTTGCTCGGACTGATCCTGATACCCATCGGGATGAGGGCCAAGTACCGGAGGGACCGGAAGCGGAAAGAGGAAATAAAGACCAGGTGGCCGGTGGTGGATATGAACGATAAACGCCACCGGAATGCCTTCTCGGTTTTTGTGATCTCCACGGTGATCTTCCTGCTGGCCTCGGCAGTGGGAAGTTATGAAGCCTTTCATTTTACCGAATCGACTGAATTCTGCGGAACCATGTGCCACACGGTCATGGAACCGGAATGGACGGCTTACCAGAATTCTCCCCACGCGAGGGTGGGGTGTGTGGAATGCCATGTGGGTTCAGGGGCGAGCTGGTATGTGAAGTCCAAGCTGTCAGGACTCTACCAGGTCTACTCGGTTGCTTTTAACAAATACCCGAGACCCATTCCCACTCCCATAGAGAGTCTCCGGCCGGCACGGGAGACCTGTGAGCAGTGCCACTGGCCGGAAAAGTTCACACCTCACCTGAGCCGGTTTGAAAAATACTATCTTACAGATTCAGCCAGTTCGGAGTGGGACATCAACCTGCGGATCAAGATAGGGGCGCAGTACAGTGCACTGGGCCTCCGGGAGGGAGTTCACTGGCATATCAACCCGGATGTTCGGATCGAATATGTGGCACTTGACGAAGTACGGGAATTCATTCCATGGGTGCGGATGACCAACCTGGAAACCGGCGAGGTGACTGATTACTTTGACGGGGACGAAATATTCAATGCCGACAGCCTGAAAAACCATACCGTCCGTACCATGGATTGTATGGATTGTCACAACCGGCCCTCCCACGATTACAAATCACCCTCCAACTATGTGGACCGTTTGATGGCAGCGGGGGAGATCTCCCGTGAACTGCCCGATGTCAAAAAAGTAGCCATGGATGTGCTGCACGGGATGTATGCCGATCGGGATACGGCCCTGATGGCTATCGAGGCGCAGATCCGGGATCATTACATGGAGAACTATCCGGACATATACAGCCGGAAGCCGGCCCTGATCGCACAGGCCATCGAAGGGATCCAGCAGGGATACAGTCAGAACCATTTCCCCTATATGAGGGTGCGGTGGGATGCCTATCCCAACCACATCGGACATCTGGAATCACCTGGCTGTGCAAGGTGCCACGACGATATGCACCTGGCGGAGAGCGGGGCTTCCATTTCGCGTGACTGTAACCTGTGCCATACCATCACCGCCCAGGGACCGGCCGGAAACATGCAGGTGGGGACCATCTATGATTCACTGGAATTCAGGCACCCGGTGGATATTGATGAGGTTTGGAAAGATTATCTCTGCGTGGAGTGCCACCTGGCATTATACTGAACATACGCATCCATGGGCCGTCGGACAAAGGATTATCCCCTGAAAACTTTTTACGGAAAAATCCACGGGCAATATGACCGCGTGAACCGCATCTTTACCTTCGGCCGGGATGCATCATGGAGGAGGAAGGCTGCAGCAGAATGCCTGAAAGTGCGGCCCATAAGGATCCTGGACCTGTGTACCGGCACAGGCGATTTTCTCCTGGAACTGGCCCGGCAGGCGAATAGCCCGGTAGAACTGACAGGCTATGATTTCAGCGCATCCATGCTTGAACTGGCCCGAAAGAAGAGCCGGGGCCTGGAGGAACAGCCGGAGATCCGGTCCCTGAACTTTGTGGAAGGGGATGTGGCCGATATGCCCTTTCAGAACGCCTCCTTTGATGCAATCGGGATCACCTTCGGGATCAGGAACCTGCTTTATGAAAATTCCGGGGCCGGAGCGCATCTCTCGGAGATCCACCGGGTACTCAGGCCGGGCGGCCGCCTGGTCATTCTGGAAAGCAGCAGGCCCGGAAACTTCCTGTGGCGCCAGTTCAATGCACTCTACCTGCGGCTGATCCTTCCTTACCTGGGGGGACTCCTCACCGGAAACCTGGCTGCGTACCGGTACCTCGCGCAATCATCGAAAAACTATTATACCAGGGATCAGATGATCGGGATCCTGAAAAATTCGGGATTCAGAATGATCAGCGAAAAACCGCTTTTTCTTGGATCCGTTATGTTGCTGGCGGCGGAGAAAACGGACTAAAAAAGTGTATCTTTGAGCGAAGGACGGACGCCCATGACCATCGAAGAACTGAACCGGATCTGCAAAGGCACCTACATGGATTTGCTGCATATCGAATTCACCGCTTATTCGGATTCCACGGTGGAAGCCATCATGCAAATCACTCCCGGTCATTTTCAGCCCATGGGCGTGGTGCACGGCGGGGCCCTGATCTCTCTCGCAGAATCGGTGGGAAGCGCGGGCTCCATGCTTCAGGTGGACCCGGAGAAATTCAGCGTATTCGGATCGGTGGTGAATGCGCAGCACCTTTCTCCTGCCAGGGCGGGGCGACTCTTTGCCAGGGCCTCGATCGTTTCAAAAAGTGATTTTAAACATATCTGGGATGTGGAAATAAGGGATGAGCAGGGGCAACTTATTTCCATCAGTCGTGTTACCAATAGTATCAAACCCATCAAACAGGAGGCGGATTAGCTGAGTTTAAGAAACATGAACGAACTTCTGACCGGAATTCACGAGATTTGTATATCCAGAAACTTTCCCTTTGCCACTTTTTGCCTGCCCGGACAGGATCATCCCACCACTTACGTCCAGACATCGACGGATCATTTACAATGGCAATCCATCCGGGAGATCTCGAGCCGGAAAGGGTTTATCATGTCCCCATTCGATCCCGCCAATGGAGACCGGTGCATGCTGATCAAACCCGACCTGGTGCTGGATGGGGATTCCATTACCTCAGCGCACATCCGCCACCTCTCGGAAATTGAGGCACACGAACCGCCGGTGTGGAAGGAGGATCTTCCGGTGGTGACCGGAAGGGACATCTACATGAACCAGGTGGAATCCATCAAGACTTCCATCTCAAAGGGTGCTTTCCAGAAAGCGGTGCTTTCGCGCATCCGGGTGATCGAAGGCAGTTACATGTCCATCGTTCCCAGAATGTTCAGGACGCTCTGCAAAAAGTATCCGGAAGCATTTGCCTATTTGTGTAAAAGCGGGGAACAATTCTGGATGGGCGCCTCTCCGGAACCCTTGCTCAGAAGGATGAACGGCAAAATATCCACCGTGTCTCTGGCCGGCACCATGCCCTATGCGGAAAAGTACATGGATGTGGACCGCTGGACTGCCAAGGAGGTGCTGGAACAGGAGTACGTGACCCGTTATATCCATGATGTGCTCAGGAGCTTCGACATCAGGGATTACCGGGTGGGATCGCCCCATGTGAAGAAATCCGGTAACCTGCTGCACCTGTGCACGGATTTCAGTTTTGATTTCGACAGGATCGCCTCCCGGTTGTGGGAGTTTGTGAATGAACTGCATCCGACACCGGCCGTGGCGGGCCAGCCCAAAGAAGATGCCATCGCGTTCATCAAAAAACTGGAACCGCACAGCAGGGGCTATTACACCGGATTCCTGGGGCCCATCAGCCGGGATGAAGACATTGATCTTTTTGTGAACCTGAGATGCATGCAGATCACCCCCGGTTATCTGGCGCTGTACACCGGCGGGGGCATAACCCTGGATTCCGATGCTTCATCCGAATGGGATGAAACCCGGTGGAAGGCCGAATCCCTCCTGAAGATCCTGCGACTCTATATCAAGAACATGCCCTCCCTGCATGAATCGCAACCAACATATCGCTGACCTGGCTCCCCTGCTTGCGGGACATGGGATCCGGCATGTGATCCTGTGCCCGGGAAGCAGGAACGCGCCCCTGATCCAGCTTTTCACAGGGGATCCGTCCTTTCGTTGTCACAGCATTGTAGATGAACGCTCGGCGGGATACGTATCCCTGGGAATGGCACGCCAGTTGCAGCAGCCGGTGGTTGTGGTCACCACCTCGGGTACGGCGGTGCTCAATCTGGCCCCTGCTGTGGCGGAAGCCCGGTTCCAGCATATTCCGCTCATTGTGTTTACGGCCGACCGTCCCCGGGAATCCATTCCCCAGTTCGATAACCAGGTCATCGACCAGACGGAACCCTTCATCAGGAATTCCAAAGGATTTTACCAGCTACCGGCGGAGGTCAGCGATGAAACCGGATTGCAGGATATGCTCGGGCGGGTGGAAGCGATGATCAGCGAGGCATCTGCATATCCGGAAGGTCCGGTCCATTTCAACGTACCACTGCCGGAACCGCTGTATGAACCGTTGCCCGCTCCTTTATACCGCCATTCCAGGTCTCAGCAGATGAGCATCTCCCGTGAGTCCGGTGCAGCGGACGGGGAACGGATCCCTTCAGGTACCAGACTCCTGGTACTGGCTGGTATGGCTGCATATGGCAGTGAGATTTCCGGACTCCTGGATACTCTTGCGGAAGTTCTCCAGGTTGTCGTGGTAGCGGAGAATATCACCAACCTTCACTCGGACCGGTTCATCGCCCATCCTGAACTTTTGCTGCACGCGGCAGGCGGGGAAGAGCTGAAAAAACTGGTTCCGGACAGGGTGGTTGCTTTCGGGGGACAGTTGGTTTCCAGGAGCCTGAGGCTCTTTCTGAAGGAACATCCCCCCGGAGAGATCAGGATCCTGGACAGGAATCCGGCGGCGGGTTTGAGAAGTCTGCTGCAGGGAGCGGAAAAAGCAGACGGGTCTGCTTCCCTTGTCGGGCCTGTTGCTAACGGCGGACCGGGCCCCAATGATTACCTTGAGAGCTGGAAAACAATTGAGCAGCGGGTATTGAAGGATGCCGGTGATTACCTGGAAACTGCTCCGTTCAGCAACCTGGCGGTTATGCACAGGACCCTGTCATCGGTACCCGCCGGAACGGTCCTGCACCTTGGAAACAGTTCCATCGTCCGGTATTCTCAGTTGCTTCCCATCAGACCGGACCTGCGCTATTTTTCCAACCGGGGCACGTCGGGCATCGACGGTACCGTTTCTGCCGCCGTGGGGGCGGCCATGGTGTCACCGGACCCGCACTTGCTTGTTGTGGGCGATCTGGCCTTTGTATATGATTCCAATGCCATGTGGAATAAGGACTTCCCGGACAACCTGAAAATCGTGGTCGTGAATGACGGAGGCGGGGGGATATTCAGACTGCTGGATGGTCCTGACCGCATGCCTTTTTTCGAGGAATTTTCCGTGACACATCATCCTGTCTCCCTGGAACTGCTGAGCCGTTCTTTCGGCAGGGATTATCTGGGAGCCAACGACCTGGATGCATTTGGTGAAAAACTGGAATTGCTTTTCCGGCCCGGTTCGGATTACACGGTACTGGAAGCGGATACCTCGGGCAGCGAAAATAGTCTTATCTTTAAATCGTTTTTGAACCATCTTCATTCTTAGGACATGCAGAAAATCCCGTGGAAAACACTCAGGGAGTTCGAGGATATCAGGTTTGCGTATTTTGAGGGCATTGGGAAGATTACCATCAACCGGCCACGCTACCACAATGCTTTTACCCCGGACACCACCAGGGAAATGAGCGAGGCGCTTGCGGCATGCAGGGAAATGCAGGAGATCCGGGTTGTGATCCTGACCGGAGCGGGGGAGAAAGCTTTCTGCAGCGGAGGTGACCAGCATGCAAAGAGTTATGCGGGCTACGTGGGAAAGGATGGTGTCCCCAGGCTCAATATCCTGGATGTGCAGCGGCAGATACGCAGCCTCCCCAAACCGGTCATCGCCATGGTCAACGGGTATGCCATCGGGGGCGGACATGTGCTGCATGTGGTCTGTGACCTTACCATTGCCTCGGAAAATGCCAGGTTCGGTCAGACCGGTCCCCGCGTGGGCAGTTTCGATGCCGGGTTCGGTTCTTCATTCCTGGCCCGGCACGTGGGACAGAAGAAAGCCCGGGAAATATGGTTCCTCTGTGAGCAATACAGCGCTGCGGAAGCACTGGAAATGGGACTGGTGAACAAAGTGGTGCCGTTGGAGCAACTGGAGGAGACCACGGTTGAATGGTGCAGGAAGATCATGCAGCACAGTCCCATCGCCCTGCGGATGATCAAGGCGGGACTCAATGCCGAACTGGACGGGCAGGCGGGTATCCAGGAACTGGCCGGCAACGCCACCATGCTGTATTACATGACCGAGGAGGCCCAGGAGGGAAAGAATGCGTTCCTGGAGAAACGAAAACCGGACTGGGACCGGTTCCCGAAACTTCCCTGAACCATCTGTATGCTGCCATTGTTACATAGCAGGGATATGACAAAACTCACCATATGGATCAAGGCATTCCGCCTGCGCACCCTGCCGTTGGCATTATCGGCCACCATCCTGGGTTCCTTCCTGGGATATGCGGAAGGAAAATTCAAATGGGGGGTGTTTGTATTCGGTACATTTACCACGCTTTTCCTGCAGGTCCTTTCCAACCTGGCCAATGATTACGGAGATGCCAGGAAAGGAACCGACAACAGCAATCGGCTCGGTCCGCTCCGGGTGACCCAGACGGGTCTGGTGACCCTGAAGGAAATACGCTGGATGATCTTGCTTTTTGTGGTGCTGAGCCTGGTTTCCGGATCGTTGCTGATCTGGTCGGGACTGGGCCGTAGCAACCTGCTGTTCTATGCGGTTTTTTTCCTGCTGGGTTTTTCAGCCATCTATGCGGCAGTCAAATACACCATCGGCAGGAAGCCATACGGTTATCTGGGCTTCGGGGATATTATGGTCTTTATATATTTCGGGATACTGGGTGTGGCGGGCACCTATTTCCTGCATACACGTTCGTTCCATCCCACCATCCTGCTTCCTGCCTCGTCCATCGGGTTGTTGAGTGTGGGTGTGCTGAACCTGAATAACATGCGCGACCGGGAAAATGATAAGATCAATGGCAAGCATACCCTGGTGGTTCGCATGGGGATCACCTGGGCCAAAATGTACCACGTGGGCCTGCTTTTCACCGCTTTCCTGCTGGGGATCACCTATACCCTGATCCACTTTGATTCCTTTTTCCAGCTGATGTTCCTGCTTCCCCTTCCGCTGCTTGCTTCCGACATAAAGAAAGTAGTGACCAACACGGTCCCCGTGGAACTGAATGCCGAACTGAAAAAGCTGGCCGTGGCCACCCTCCTGTTTTCGCTTTCATTCGGACTCGGACTTATCCTCTGAACGGTGCACGCTTCCCATACCGCATATTCCCTTAAGTTTTCCCGTCCTGCCGGAACCTCCCGCGGGGTTCTGCACTGCAAAAATAGCTGGTTCGTGAAGCTGACGGAAGGGGATGTCACCGGCATCGGCGAGGTTTCTTTCATCCCGGGACTGAGCGCGGAGGATCCGGAGGAAATGGAGCTCCGGATCAGCCATGTCTGCAGACTGATCAGCCGGGGAGAAATGGATCCCCGGCGGCCGTTTTTCACTGCACCGGGTTTGCAGTTCGCAATGGAGACTGCCCTGCTGGATCTGGACCGGGGCGGGAAAAGACTCCTGTATCCATCGGAATTCAGCAGGGGTCGGTCCGGCATCCCCATCAACGGGTTGATCTGGATGGGTGACCGGGCCAGCATGAAGGAGCAGATCAGGGAAAAACTGGCGGATGGTTTCAGGGTGCTGAAGATGAAGGTGGGAGCGCTGGATTTCGGGGAAGAAGTTGAGGTGCTGACATGGCTGCGAAGGGAATTCTCTGCAGCGGACCTGGAGATACGGCTTGATGCCAACGGGGCATGGGAGCCCGGGGAAGCGGCGGGAAAAATGGCCAGGTTGTCTCATTTCGGCATTCATTCCATCGAGCAGCCCATCGGGGCGGGACAGCCTGAGGCCATGGCCACGCTTTGTGCCGGGGCAGCGATTCCCATCGCCCTGGATGAAGAACTGATCGGGCTGGGTACACCCCGGGTGCGGAAGACCATGCTCCGGGCTGTACGGCCCGCATACATTGTTCTGAAACCCGGGCTCCTTGGAGGGTTCAGCGTGGCCCGGGAATGGATCCGGCTGGCGGAGGAGGTGAATATAGGGTGGTGGGTCACTTCCGCGCTTGAATCCAGCATCGGACTCAATGCCATCGCACAGTGGGTCTCGGCACTGGATCCTTCCGGGACACAGGGGCTTGGCACGGGAAGGATATACAGCAACAACATTGCTTCGCCCCTGGAGATGGAGGGGTGCAGGCTCTGGTACCGGCCTGAAAAGAAATGGGACCTCTCACCGATCATGCAATCCTGAGATGGCCGCAACGAAACTGCCGGAAACATTCCTGGTGGAGGACAGGACCTACAGCCGGGAGGAACTGGTTGCTTACTCAGCCGGTATGGCTGCGGATCAATCCCAGCCGGGATGGAGAAGGGGACTTTTCGATTTTATCCGGGCTTTCCTAAATGAGCCTGAAGGGGAGATCCTCCAGAAAACGAGCGGTACCACGGGTGATCCCGGACTGTTGCATCTGAAGCGTTCTTCCATGATCCGCAGTGCGGAGATGACACTGCAATTCTTTCATCTTCGTGCCCGGGAGCGTGTCCTGCTCTGTCTGCCGATCCGTTATATTGCCGGTAAAATGATGGTGGTCAGGGCACTGGTGGGAGGGCTCAACCTTGTTCCCGTGGAACCCACCTCCCGTCCGATGAAAAAGGCTTCCGGGATTTTCCGCTTTGCGGCCATGGTCCCGCTCCAGCTGCATGAGTCGGTTCGGAACGGGGACCCGCTTGCTGAGGTGGAACAGCTGCTCATCGGGGGAGGGGAAGTGCACCCTTCTCTTCGCCGGGAACTGGAAATACTGGAGCGGCCGGACATCTACGAATCTTTTGCCATGACTGAAACTTATTCCCATTTTGCCCTGAAGCGGATCAACGGGGAGAAACCTGACGAAGACTTCAGATTGCTGGAGGGTGTGCGCATCTCCAGGGATGAGAGGGGATGTTTGGTAGTTGATATACAGGGTGTTACGGACAGTGCGGTGGTGACCGGTGACCTGGTGGAGATCACGGGGGACGGAAAGGGTTTCCGGTGGCATGGCAGGGTGGACAATGTGATCAAGAGCGGGGGAATGAAAATTATCCCCGAACTGCTCGAACAGCGCATCGGTCAATGGCTGAAGATGAGCTGTCTGATTTTGCCCGAAGAGGATCCCCGGCTGGGACAGCGGACCGTGCTGATGGTGGAAACCCGGGATCAGCCTGTCCGCATGGAAGCCTGGATGGAAATTCTGCGCAGGAACCTTCCCGGGCATGAGTTCCCCGGAAGGATCGTCACGGTCCGGGAGATCCCCAGGAATCCTTCCTTCAAACCGGACCGGAAGGCGGCTGTCGCATTGATCGGCCCGGACTATTGACCCGTATTGCATGCTTTCGTACTTTTACACCTTTGTTTAACCTAACCTTATTCAAGTATTTATGAAAGCCTTGAAGATTATCCTGATCATCATCGGTATACTGGTTGCAGCCATGCTGATCGTACCACTGTTCGTCCCCGCTACCGCCGAAGTAAGCGCCGGGACCGAGATCGTCCTGAAACCCTCACAGATATTTCCGTTCATTGCATCCTTTGAAGACCGGCAGGAATGGGATCCCTGGATAACCATGGATTCCACGGCAGAGGTGACCATCCAGGCCGCACCCGGGTATGTGGGATCCACCTACCAGTGGGATGGGGAAATGCTGGGAACCGGACGAATGGAGGTGCAATCCGTGGTTGAGAACGAATACATCAAATCTTCACTCTGGTTTGGTGATGTGGAAACCCCCGCTGTTATCGAATGGACCTTCGAACCCGTTGATGCGGGGACCAGGGTGACCTGGTCCTATGCCGAGGAGACGGCCTATCCGTTTGAACGGCTGAGGATGCTGATTGGAAAAGCATTCCTGAAAAAGAGTTTTGAAACGGGACTGAGCAACCTGAAAACTTACCTGGAAGAAAATCCCCCTCCCGTGAGCTACCTGGGTGAGATCGTTGTGGAGACCCGCCCGGGCTTTCACGCAATCACTGCCAAAGGGAGCGGGACCATGGAAAACATCGGCCAGGAGATGGAAAGACTGTTCGGCATGATCATGGGTGAAATTCAGAAGCAGCAGTTGCAGATGACAGGTTCGCCTTTCGTCCACTACCTGGATTTTGATGAAACCACGGGGCATTCCAACTTTGTGGCCGGTATCCAGGTAGCGGCTGCCGGGAAAAAAGCCGGAGAAGTGTTGCCGGCAGCCTTTGGGGAAATGAAGGTGGTCCAGGCCATGCATACCGGACCCTATGAAGAATTCATGAGTTCCTACATGGAACTGGATGAATATGTTAAGGCCCACGGACTGGAAACCACAGGAGAAGCTTTTGAGTTCTACATGACCGATCCCATGAGTGTGCAGGATCCCTACAAGTGGCAGACGATCATTGCCTACCCGCTAAAATAGCTAACTTCGCTCCATGCAAATCGGGGTCATTCGAGAAACGAAAACACCGGAGGACAGGAGGGTGCCGCTGACTCCCTCCCAGTGCATGGAACTGAAAAGCCGGTTCCCGGACCTGGAGATCAGGGTGCAGCCCTCGCGGCACCGTTGTTTTTCAGATAAGGAATATACAGAAAAAGGCATCGCGGTCACGGAGGACATGACAGCATGCAGTGTGCTGATGGGCGTGAAGGAAGTGAAGATCGAGACCCTGATGGAGGGGAAGACCTATTTGTTCTTTTCACACACGGCCAAGAAGCAGCCCTACAACAGGAAATTGCTGCAGGCAGTTGTGAGGAAGAAGATCAGGCTCATTGATTACGAATACCTGACCCGGGAGGACCGGACAAGGGTGGTGGCATTCGGCCGGTGGGCCGGGGTGGTGGGTGCATACAACGGGTTGCGGGCGCTCGGGCATTGGTCTGGCAGGTATGCGCTGATCCCTGCCCATCATTGCAGGGACCTGCTGCAGGTGAAAAAGGAACTGGAGAAGGTAGACGCGGGCGAGGTCCGGATCGCCGTCACCGGCGGGGGAAGGGTGGCCGGCGGTGCTGCTGAGATCCTCCGTGCGGCGGGAATCCGGGAGACGGATCCCGCAGATTACCTGGAACGGACATTCGGTCACGCGGTGTTTACCAGGCTGGATCCCTGGCACTATACCCGTTACGGGGAAAATAGACCGTTCGATTTTGACCATTTTGTATCCCATCCCGAACAATACCGGAACAACTTCATACCCTACGCCCGGCGGACGGATCTCTACATGGCCTGTCATTTCTGGGATCCGCGTTCACCGGTGCTGCTGACGCAGAAGGATTTTCAGGATCCGGGGATCCCCATCCGCATCATTGCCGATATCAGCTGTGATATCCACGGGCCCATCGCCTCCACCATCCGTGCCTCCACCATTGAAGATCCTTTTTATGGCTATGACCCGGTCACCGGGAAAGAAACCGATCCGTTCAAACCGGGTGCCGTTACCGTGATGGCGGTTGACAACCTGCCGGGAGAGCTTCCGCGGGACGCTTCGGCCGATTTCGGACAGGCGCTGATGAAGCATGTGGTCCCGGAACTGGCCGGCACGAATGGTAGCGGAATGCTGGAGCGGGCCACCATTGCGCGGGGAGGTTCCTTGACCCCGCACTTTGCCTACCTGCAGGACTATCTGGAAGGAACCTGACTCAGCGGGCGCGCCTGAGGTTGGCGATGACCCGCAACGGATCATCCGAAGAAAAGATGGTGTTCCCCACCACGAACACATCCACCCCGGCGGCAATCAGTTCTCCGATATTATCCTCCGTCACGCCGCCGTCCACCTGGATCAGCGTATCCAGGTTCCTGTCGGTGATCATCTGCCTGAGCTTCCTGATCTTATCCCAGGAAGCCTCGATGAAGGTTTGTCCCCCGAAACCCGGATTCACCGTCATGATCAGCACCATGTTCAGGTCGCCGAGTACGGGACCGAGCAGGGAGACGTCCGTGGAGGGATTGAGCGATACGGCGGGCTTCATTCCCAGCTCCCTGATCCGCTGAATGGTGCGGTGGAGATGGGGACAGGTCTCATAATGCACGGTCAGCCAATCCGCACCGGCATCCCTGTATTCCTCCAGGTAGCGGTCGGGATCCACGATCATCAGGTGGACATCCAGCGGTTTTTCCGAAATGGATCTGATCTGCCGGATCACGGGGAATCCGAAGGTGAGGTTGGGCACATAAACCCCGTCCATGATGTCCAGGTGCAGCAAATCGGCCTGAGAACTGTTCACCATGGCGATCTCATCGGCCAGGTGCAGAAAATCGGCTGTCAGGATGGAGGGAAAGATCATGTGTGTGCGCATTCCGTAACTTTTTCCACAAAAATAGTCTTTTATACCGTATCCCCATCATTTCATTCCTCAATCCACGCAACCGATCCGCAATCCGGGCACTCTTATACTAACCGGAGGTTCCGGCCGTTTTAAAGCCGGATGGTTTTGTTATCTTTAATCCCTTTCAGGTCCCCTGTTTCATGAGAAGATGCCCGGTATTATGTGGAATATTGCTGATCTTTCTGACAATCAGCTTATCAGGACAGAAGTATACCCTCAGTGGTTATGTACAGGATAATGCGACGGGGGAACGGCTGATCGCCACCTCGGTGTACGATTCCATCAGCGGGAAGGGGACATCCACCAACGAATACGGATTTTACAGCCTGTCGCTGCCTGCCGGGGAGATCCGCCTGAAGGCCTCCTACGTGGGGTATTCAACCTTCAGTGAGACCATCAGACTGGGAGCGAACCTGAGCATGAACATCCACCTGGAACCTTCGTTGCAGCTGGAGGAGGTGGTGGTGACCACCAATCGGCCCGGGGATGTGGTGCGGGATGTGCAGATGAGTGCCGTGCACATCCCTGTCAAGGAGATCAAGTCCATTCCTATGTTCATGGGGGAGGCGGATGTGATCAAGACCATCCAGCTGATGCCCGGGGTGCAGTCGGGGACCGAGGGGACCAGCGGGATCTATGTGCGGGGCGGGGGACCCGACCAGAACCTCTTCCTGCTGGACGGGGTGCCCATTTACAATGCGAACCATCTTTTCGGTTTTTTTTCGGTCTTCAATCCCGATGCCATCTCCAGCATTACCCTCACCAAGGGAGGTTTCCCTGCACATTACGGGGGCCGCCTTTCTTCGGTCCTGGACATCAGGCTGAAGGAGGGGAATATGAAGGAATTCAAGGGATCGGGATCGGTGGGACTCATCGCTTCGAAGCTGACCCTGGAGGGACCCCTTCTCCGGGACAAAACCTCGTTCATCCTGTCGGCGCGAAGGACCTACCTGGACATCCTGGCGCGCCCGATCATCCGGGCGGTGAACAAAGCAAACGGAGTGGAAGGGATGACAGGCTACTATTTCTATGACGTGAATGCCAAGATCAATCACAAATTCTCGGAGTTCGACCGCATCTACCTGAGCCTGTACCATGGCCGTGACCGACTCTATATCAATAACGAGGAGAACCGGATCGATGACGACACATCCTACCAGACGAGATCCGAGGCGGGGCTTTACTGGGGAAACCTGACCACCGCGCTGCGATGGAACCATGTGTACGGGAACAAGCTTTTCAGCAATGCGTCACTGATCTACAGCAACTACAGGTTCGATACCTTTGATGAGACGCAGACCCTGGTCAACGGCAAATATGACCTGGGTTATTCCTATGATTACTATTCGGGGATCGAGGATGTGGGAGGCATGGTCGATTTTGACTACCGGCCTTCCACAGCACATACACTGCGCTTCGGGAGTAAATACCTGTACCATACCTTCTCACCCGGCATCGAGACCCTGGAGTCCACAGACGACACCCTCAGGCTGGAATTCAACTCCGATCCGGTGTATGCGCATGAATTCTATGTGTACGGGGAGGATAATTTTCAGCTGGGATCCAGGATCCGGGCCAATGTGGGCCTGCATTATTCCGCTTTCATCGTGCGGGGAAAGTACTATCATTCCCTCCAGCCACGGTTCTCGGGCCGGCTGCTGATCACCCCGGACCTTTCCCTGAAAGCCGCCTTCACCCGCATGGACCAGTACATTCACCTGCTGACCAACAGCACCATCGGGCTGCCCACGGACATCTGGGTGCCGGCCACCGACCAAACCCCGCCCCAGCGTTCCTACCAGTCAGCCCTCGGCCTGGCATACAACCTGAAGGACAGCTGGTATTTCACCCTGGAGGGATTTTACAAGACCATGAACGGACTGATCGATTATTCGGAAGGGTCCAGCTTTTTTTCGTACGGGGTGGACTGGGAGGATAAGATCGAACGGAATGGTTCGGGGCTGTCGTACGGACTGGAGTTCCTTGCCAGGAAAGACCTGGGCAGGATCCGGGGATGGGTGGGGTACACCCTTTCAAAAGTGGACCTGCAGTTTGCGAACCTGAACAACGGCAATCCTTACCCCTATACCTATGACAGGAGGCACGACGTGTCCGTGGTGGTGATGTTCCGGGTGGATGAACAGACGGATTTGAGCGCCACCTGGGTTTACGGGACCGGCAAGGCCAGGACCCTGGCCGTATCCAGGTACGCCCCCGACAATTATCATTTTGAAAACACGGGCAGCGGGATTATTTATTACGGTCCCTATTCTTCCGGCTATTACACGCCTGAAATCGAGTATTTCAAAGGAAAGAATGCTTACCGGGAGCCGGCCTATCACAGGCTGGATGTGGCGATGAACCGCCACAGGGAGACAAAATGGGGGAGGCAGACCTGGAGTTTCGGGGTATACAATGCCTATAACCGGCAGAATCCCTTTTACCTGTTCTTTGGTTATGACAACTACGGGAACCGGGCACTGAAGCAGATGAGCATCTTCATGCTGATCCCTTCCATCAGTTATTCATTTGAATTTTGAAAAAACGATGAATTTTAGCGGGCAGATACGGCATCTCTGGATCACGGTCCTGATCACCGCGGGGATCCTGGTGCTGAACCAGTCGTGTGAATCTGTTTTGTTCATTGAACTGGAAGAAGCAGAAAGGCTGATCGTGGTCAACGGGACCATTTCCAGCGATTCCACGGTACGGATCCAGGTGTCAAGGACCCGGCACATCCTGGACAATGCACCCGTGAATCCCCTTGAGCAGGCGGAAGCGAGGCTCTTCCGGAACGGAATCCTTATCGGGACGCTCAGTCACACAGCAAGGGGATACTATGTGTTTGAGGAGCACATCCCGGTGATCGGAGATGCATACCGCATCGAAGTGGAAAATGCCGGTTATCCGACAGTTACCGCAAATTGTGTCATTCCCGGACCGGTTCAAATAGCTGCCCTCGATACCGCGGTTGTGAAAATGGATGCGGGATCGGGTCCTTATTACTGGTATGGGGATATGAGTCTGCTGCAGTTTGACCTGACCCTCCAGGATCCACCCGGGGAAGTCAACTATTACCTGTTGAACGCAATGGCGGACCGTTCAAGCACCCGGTGGCGGGATACCACGGTGATCATCGTGGATTCCATTTATTACGGTGGCCAGTGGAACTACTATCCCAGGGATTCCACCTATGCTGTGGGAGATGTGGTCCGGTACACGAGTCAGCCCCATATTTACAGCAGTGATATTATTGTGGAAACCCTTACCAATGGCGGGGTCCTCTTCTCCGACCGGCTGATTGACGGGAAAAGCTATTCTTTCCGGGGAACAATACTTTCCCAGTCCCTGGAGTCGGCCGACTCGGCGCTGGTATCCTTCCGGCTCCATTCCATTTCCGAATCCTATTACAGGTACCTGAAATCGAGGCAGGAGCATTACGATTCGCGGGATAACTATCTGGCTGTACCCGTGATTGTTTACAGCAACATTGAATCGGGGACCGGCTTCTTCGGTGGTTATTCCACGGATGAATACACAATTACTACCTTTATCCCCGAATTTTACGATTACTGGTATTACGAAGTGTATTAAATCTGATCCATGATCATTTTTGAAGAAATCATCGCCCGGCGGACAGGGATCGGGGTGATCCGGGTAAAGAACACCATCGAATTGCTGGAGGCCGGGGCCACCATCCCGTTTATCAGCCGGTACCGGAAGGAACACACCGGTAGCCTGGACGAGGTGCAGATCACCGGGATCCGGGACGAACTGAACAAGTTGAAAGAGCTGGAGAAACGGAGGGAATACATCCTGAAGACCATCGGCGAGCAGGGGAACCTGACCGGTGAACTGAAAACCCAGATCGAATCCTGCCTGGACCCGGTGGTTCTGGAGGACCTCTACCTTCCCTACAAACCCAAAAAGAAGACACGGGCCACCGTGGCCCGGGACAAGGGGCTGGAACCCCTGGCGCAGATCCTGATGAAACAGCAGAAAAAGGATCTGCAACAGGCCGCCTCGCGCTTTCTCAGCGGGGAGGTGGAAACGGTGGAGGACGCCCTCCGGGGGGCCCGGGACATTGTGGCCGAATGGGTGAACGAAAACCAGCGGGCCAGGAAGACGGTTCGTCACCACTTCGACCGGGAAGCGGTGATACGCTCCAGGATGGTGAAGGGGAAAGAGGAAGAGGGATCCAAGTTCATGGACTACTTTGATTTCAGTGAACCCCTGAAAAAATGTCCCGGGCACCGGATCCTTGCCATGCGGCGGGGAGAGGCAGAAGGATTCCTGAGGCTCACCGTGGAGCCCGATCCCGAAAAGGTAATCCGGGACCTGGAAGCACAGTTCGTCAGGGGTGAGGGGGATGCGGGCAGGCAGGTGGCCGAGGCGGTAAGGGACGCTTATAAACGGCTGATGCAACCTTCCATTGAAAATGAGTTCAAGTCCTTCTACAAAGAGAAAGCGGACCGTGAAGCCATCGGTGTATTTGCGGCCAATCTGCGGCAGCTTTTGCTGGCCCCGCCGCTGGGACAGAAACGGGTACTGGCCATTGACCCGGGATACAGGACCGGCTGCAAGCTGGTGTGCCTGGATGAGCAGGGGAACCTGCTGCACAACGAAACCATCTACCCCCATCCGCCCCAGTCCGACCGTGCAGGGGCCACCCGCAAGGTAAGCTCCCTGGTGCAGCAGTACAAAACCCAGGCCATTGCCATCGGGAACGGGACAGCCAGCAGGGAGACAGAGCGCTTCATCCGGCTGCTCAGGTTCCCGCATGACCTGGAGGTTTACATGGTCAATGAATCCGGGGCTTCCATCTATTCCGCATCGAAGATCGCCAGGGAGGAGTTCCCGGATTACGATGTGACTGTCCGCGGAGCCGTATCCATCGGAAGACGGCTTATGGATCCGCTGGCCGAGCTGGTGAAGATCGATCCCAAATCCATCGGGGTGGGACAGTACCAGCATGACGTGGACCAGCACAGCCTGAAAGAAAGCCTGGACCAGGTGGTGGAAAGCTGCGTGAACCTGGTGGGGGTGAATGTGAATACCGCCAGCAAACACCTGCTGACCTATGTATCGGGACTGGGACCCGTGCTGGCACAGCATGTGGTGGAAACCCGGCAGCAGGCAGGGGGATTCACTTCCAGGGAGCAGCTCAGGGAGGTTCCCCGCATGGGTGACAGGGCTTTTGAGCAATGTGCCGGGTTCCTCCGGATCGAAGGAGGTGTGCATCCGCTGGATAACTCCGCGGTACACCCGGAAAGTTACCACATCGTCAAGAAAATGGCAGCCGACCTGGGGGTGGAGCTGGATGAACTGGTAGGCAACCAGGAGCTGGTTTCCGGGATCGCGCTGGAGAAATATGTGGAGGGGGAGGTGGGACTTCCAACGCTGCAGGATATCCGGTCGGAGCTGGAAAAGCCCGGCAGGGACCCCAGGGAGCAGGTGGAGGTGTTTGAATTTGACCAGGGCGTGTTCAGCATCGAAGATCTGAAGCCCGGCATGGAACTACCGGGTATCGTGACCAACATCACCCGGTTCGGGGCCTTCGTGGATGTGGGTGTGAAGCAGGACGGACTGGTGCACATCTCCCAGCTGGCAGACCGGTTTGTGAAGGACCCCAACGATGTGGTGAAGATCCACCAGCATGTGCGGGTCAGGGTACTGGAAGTGGATATCCGGCGAAACAGGATCCAGCTTACCATGAAGGGGACCGGAAAGTCAGAAAAATGAACTTCCCGGACATTCCGGCAGTTGACCTCAGAACAAGGCCTGAGCGCGTTTAAGGATGAAGATCTTTTCAATACCCACCGGGTTGTTTTTTGTATCAAATATATGCATCAGGTAAAAACCTTCTGGCAGGCGGCTTATATCTATCGGCTGATGGCTTTTAACCTGTTGGGACAACAGGTTCTTTCCAGAAAGATCAAATACTTCCAGCCTGTAATCCGAAAGCCGGTCATCCAGTATCAGGGTAACGGTTGATCCAGCAGGATTGGGATAAAAGGTGAACCTGCCCGGTTTCTCCATTGCCAATCCCGTGGTCCCGGATCCTGAGAAATGAAAATTACCCCGGTAATCTTCCAACCATTCACCCCCTTCATAATCAAAGGTGGTGTATTCAGTCATCAGGTGGTTGAAGAAATTGGGGAGGTCATCATGATAGAACCAGGGCAATACAAGCTGATCATAGCCGTAGGATGCATCATAGGTATATTCCCCCTTCCAGGACCTGATCCACATCTTGCCGGAATCATCCCAGTTGAAGTCGATATAGCTCTCAACATTCCCACTGGCTGAATACTGGTATTCCTCCCGGTCGTCATTCACCCAGCTTTCTGCATCTTCATCCCAGTCATAAGCCTCATACAAAGTAAGGTGATCATTCGCGTCGTATTCATATTCTTCCCGGTAGGTAAAGATCCAACCCGAAGGATCGGAATCACTGTCATTATATGAAGTATATCTGATAAGGTTCCCGTTATCATCATAATTGTATTCAGTTTTCCAGCTTTCCTCCCAGGAAAAGACAAAGAGATATTCAGTTGTACCGACAACCCTGTCCTGCTCGTCATACGTGTAATCTACTCTCCAGACTAAATAGAATGACTCACCCTGTTCGCGCTTCTGGTATTCCAGTGATCCTGCAAGGCGGTTTTCCTCATAGTAATTTTCCCTTTTCCATACGCTGAACCATTCGGTTCCCGTCTCATTCAGCTCAAAGGCTAATTCCAGGATCAGGTTCCCGTTCTCATCGTATCCATAAGTTTCCTTTTCATCCTGCTCCCAGGCACCCGAAGTACTGTTCCGTATTTTATCGTACCATTCAACGATCAGTCCCTCTTCGTTATAGATGTAATAGGACTTATAGCCTTCCACCCAGGCGGATGTGGCTTCATCCCACCGGTATTCGGTCAGGCTGTCCAGTACCTGTATATTTTCTGATGCTTTGAACGGGGATGTGGGAATTTCTTTCAGGTTCCTGAATGCTTCCGGAGAAGCCCCTTTCCTGTTGTGGTGATGTTCCGGGCGGCGATAATCTTTGTATGGTTCATACTTCTCTCCGATCTGGCCCATGGTTGTTACTGCGATCAGACAGCTGGCAAAAAGCGTAAAGATCTTTTTCATTGTGGTGTGATTTTGTGTTTTTGAAACAATTGATAATATGATACTTATCAATGCTACAATACACAATCAGAATTGTTCGGCTGATTGGGTTATCGTGCCGCCGGAGGGGGGGATAATTAACATATTTAACTGCCCGGACCTCATTCCGATAATTTTTCCGGCCTTTTCCTCCAGATCCAGCTTACCATGAAGGGGACCGGGAAGGCGGGAAAATGAACTTCCCGGACATTCCGTTGTTATTCCGCTGATGCAAACAATATTGCCTTTCCCCCGGTTGTTCCGTCCCGCCGTTTACCAGGGAAAGAAGAATCCGGCCAACTATTTTGAAGGCTGGTACTTCAAACTGGTGGATGCGACAGGTGCCCACATCTGGTCAGTCATTCCCGGTGTATCCTTTTCGGATGATCCGCACAGTTTTGTACAGGTGATCCATGCCAACAGCGGGAAAACCTGGTACAACCGTTACGATACCGCAGCATTCAGGTTTACCCGGGACAGATTTTCAGTGGGGGTCGGTCCCAATGCGTTCTCCATGGAAAAACTGGAGCTGGACGTGCATAACAGGGACCTTCAAATCAGGGGGACGCTGTTTCTGGAAGGCCTCCATCCGTTTCCTTTCAGGATCCTGGCCCCGGGTATCATGGGCTGGTACAGCTACGCCCCCTTCATGGAATGCTACCACGGGGTGGTATCCATGCAGCACCGGATCAGGGGCATCCTTAGTATCAACGGAAGGGATGTCTCCTTTGACGGGGGGAAAGGATACACAGAAAAGGACTGGGGCCGGTCCATGCCGTCCGACTGGATCTGGATGCAATCCAACCACTTCAGGGAAGACGACCGTGCTTCGTTCATGCTTTCGGTGGCAAGGATCCCCTGGCGCAGAAGTTTTTTCCCGGGATTCCTCTCCTTCCTCCTGCTGGACGGAAAGGTGTACCGCTTTGCCACTTATAACCGCTCCGTGATCAGGAATATTCAGATAAATCCTGATGAAGTGAAGCTGGAATTATCGGGACGCCGGTACCGGCTGAAGGTGCGGGTGATGAGAAAGGAAGGGGGGATCCTGAAAGCTCCCAGGCATGGATCCATGGAGCGTGAGATCACCGAAAGCATTGTATCTTCCCTGGGCCTCGAGCTGACTGACAGCAGGGGGGAGGTTTTGTTCCGGGGTTCGGGAAAGTTCGCCGGACTGGAGATCGTAGGGGATGTCACCCGTTACTTTCCGTCCTGATCCCGCTGTATTTACCTAAAATATCTTATTTTCGCGTCATCAAATTCAATTCCATGAAAAAAATCAATGGCGCTGTCCTGGTACCGCTTTTCTGTGCGGGCCTGCTGAGCCTGCAATCATGCAACAGAACTGATCAGATGGAACCACCTATCGCAGAGAAGAAACCCAGAGAACTGACCATTCACGGGGATACCCGGATGGATCCCTATTACTGGCTGAGGGAACGGAATGATCCCGAAGTGATTGCTTACCTGGAAGCTGAAAACGCATACAGGGAAGCGGTGATGAAAGAATCAAAGCCGCTGGAGGATAAACTGTACGAAGAGATGGTGGGACGCATCAAGCAGGAAGATGCAAGCGTACCCTACAGGGAAAACGGGTATTATTATTACGTCCGGTATGAAGAAGGGAAGGAATATCCCATTTATTGTCGAAAGAAGGGAAGCCTGGAAGCGGCTGAGGAGATCATGGCCGATGTGAATGAAATGGCGAAAGGGTATGACTATTTCCAGGTATCGGGGATCAGTGTGAGTCCGGATAGCCGCTATGCGGCCATGGGGATCGATACCGTAAGCAGGAGGAAATACAGCATTTACGTCAAGGACCTGGAGACCGGGGAGATGCTTCCCGATGCGATCCCGGTAACCACGGGACGTGCTGCCTGGGCCAACGACAGCAGAACGCTTTTTTATACAAAAAAGGATGACCAGACACTCAGAAGCAGCGCCATATTCAGGCACGGACTGGGCACAGATGCATCCGGCGATGTGCTGGTTTACGAGGAGACCGATGACACCTTCGGAACCTATGTAACGAAGTCAAAATCCAAAAAGTACATGATCATCGGCAGTTCCAGTACCCTTACCACGGAGTACAGGGTGCTGTCAGCCGACACGCCCGAGGGACAGTTCAGGGTGATCCATGCCAGGGAGCGGGGACTGGAATACAGCGTGGATCATTTCGGGGATCATTTCTATATCGTTACCAACCTGGATGCAGTCAATTTCAGGTTGATGAAAACACCCGTGGACAGAACCGGGAAGGAGCACTGGGAGGAGGTGATCGGGCACCGCGACGATGTGTTCCTGGAGGGGATCGAGCTCTTTAATGACTACCTGGTGGCGGAGGAGAGGAAAGAAGGACTGATCCGTCTCAGGGTGATCCGGTGGGACGGTGGTTCGGAGCATTATGTGGACATGGGCGAGGAGGTTTACACGGCCGGCATTTCGGTCAACCCGGAATTTGAAACGGATCTGCTCAGGTACAGTTATTCCTCGCTGACCACCCCCGTGTCCACCTTCGACTACCACATGGGGAACCGGGAGAAGACCCTGCTGAAGCAGCAGGAGGTGCTGGGGGACTTCGATCCTTCCAATTACGAGGCCAGAAGGCTCTACGCCACGGCGGACGACGGAAAGCAGATCCCCATGAGCATCGTATACCGGAAAGGGCTGGAGCTGAACGGGAACAATCCCACCCTGCTTTACGGGTACGGCTCTTACGGGATTACCATGGATCCCGGGTTCAACGCATCCCGGCTCTCGCTGCTGGACAGGGGATTTGTCTTCGCCCTGGCGCATATCCGGGGAAGCCAGGTGTACGGGCGTTCCTGGTATGAGGACGGGAAACTGCTGAACAAGATGAATACCTTCACCGATTTCATTGCCTGCGCGGAGCACCTCATCCAGGCTGCATATACCGGTCCGGAACACCTGTATGCCATGGGCGGAAGTGCCGGGGGACTGCTCATGGGAACTGTGGTCAACCTCAGGCCGGACCTGTTCCATGGTGTCATTGCAGCGGTTCCCTTCGTGGATGTGGTGACCACCATGCTGGATGAAGATATCCCCCTCACCACCTCGGAATATGACGAGTGGGGAAATCCCAACGAGGAGGAATCCTACCGGTACATGTTAAGTTATTCGCCCTATGACAACGTGAAGGCGCAGGAATATCCGCATATGCTGGTAACTACCGGCTTGCATGACAGCCAGGTGCAGTACTGGGAGCCGGCCAAGTGGGTGGCAAAACTGAGGGACATGAAAACGGACGATAACCTGGTGCTGCTTTACTGCAACATGGATACGGGACACGGCGGGGCATCCGGCCGGTTTGAAAGGTTCAGGGAGACGGCCATGGAGTATGCATTCCTGCTGAAGCTGGCCGGCACTTAAAACCAGCAGGCCAAAAAACAGTTACGATGTTACCGGTTACGCACAGGACGAAATACAGGGTGACCTACGGCGATACAGACCAGATGGGGGTGGTGTACTATGGCAACTACGCCCGGCTCTATGAGATCGGGCGCACCGAGATGATCCGTGAGCTGGGCATGCCTTACAGGGAACTGGAAGAGGGAGGGATCAGGATGCCCGTCTATTCCGTGGAGTCCAGGTATAAGGATGTGATCCGTTACGATGAACTGGTTACCATCGAGACATCCGTGCATCAGACGCCGGGAGCGCGAATGGAATTTGAGCACCGGATTTTCAACGAATCAGGTAAAGAGGTTCATGCGGCCAGGGTGGTCCTCGTCTTCCTGGACATGAAGACCAACAGACCCGTCAGGGCACCGGAGAATCTGCTTCGTTTGCTTGCGGGCTGAGGGTGAGCAGGGTGATCTCGGGGCGGATGCCCACCCTGCCGGGAAACCCGGTATACCCGATCCCCCGGTTCACATACAGGTACTGGCCGTTTTCCCTGAGCAGTCCGGCCCAGTGATCGTACATCCATGCCGACGGGCTCCATTTGAACTTCCCGATCTCAAAACCGAACTGGAAACCGTGGGTGTGGCCCGACAGGGTCAGGGGAATGTCCTTTCTGCCCCGGACGTGCAGGAGCCAGTGATGCGGATCATGGGTCAGAAGGATCTTAATCGCCGAAGGGTCCGTCTCCGCCATTGCCCTGTCCAGATCTCCTTCCTGGGGCATGGGGGCCTTCCCCCAGTTTTCCACCCCGACCAGTTCAACGGCCGTGCCATTGAGCGCAATGGTGCGGTGCTCGTTGAGCAGCAGGTCAAATCCTGCTTTCCTGACCTGAGATTTCACTTTTTCCAGGTTGGCCCTCTTTTCTGTTTCCGAATTCCAGCTGTAATATGCCCCGTAATCGTGGTTGCCCAGGATCGCATATTTCCCCAGCGGGGCCTTCAGCGACTTCAGGATGTCCATGAAGGGATCCATCTCTTCGGCAAAATTATGGACCATGTCGCCTGTAAAAAGGATCAGGTCAGGTCCGATCGCCTTCACCAGATCCACCGCCTTCCTGATGTGGTCTGGTCTGTGATGGAATCCCGCCAGGTGAAAATCGCTGATCTGCACGACCCGGATCCCTGAAAAGGGTTCGGGCAGGCCCGGGATCCCGATCTCTTCCCGGAAAATTTTAATGTTGGTCACGCCCCGGACCATCCCCATGCCGAAACCGGCGAAAAGCAGGATCCCCGCAATGGCTCCCGGAATGAGGAAAAATTTCCTGAGTCCGTGGAAATCAGCCTCCCTCGCAAAGAGCCACGTCATTCCGCTGGTAAGATCGCCCGCCAGCTGGAACGCATTGAAAAGCAGTATGGGAACAAAGTACATCAGGAAGATCCCCAGCACCAGGGTTACCCTGTGAAAGATAACGGGATCGCGCTGGCGCTGGAAAACCGAGCCTGACCAGACCAGTGCAGACAGCATCATCAGGGTGATCCCCCAGTATATGATCCTGAAGACAACCGCATGATCGGACTGTATATGCAACAGGTTCCGGATCCCCCTGGAGGCATACAGGTCCATGATCAGGATGAAGAGGGTAAATAGAAGGAATATCAGTTTTCTGTTCAATTTCTTTTTGCGGTGAAGTTAAGGATTGTAATTTTAGTGGGGAATAAGAAAAGCAGCGAAATGAAACGAATCGTCTCCCCAAGCGGACCTGGAATGACCGGGTGGGTCCTGCTCATCCTCGTGTGTATCCTGACTTACACCGGCTGCCAGCGGAACGGGTCCGGAGCCACCGGAACGCTCATCGCTCCCCTGCCCGGGATCCTGGTCACCCCGGCAGATACTCCCGAGAACTCCCCGGAAGTGTGGGAACAACTCCGCAGGGAGGAGATCCTGGACCTGTTCAGGGAGCATGTCTATGGCAGGGTGCCGGAGACGGAAGCGGAGGTTTGTTTTTTGGAAGCAGTTCCCGAATCGGAGATGCTGGAAGGCAATGCCATCCGGAAGGAAGTGGATATGGTGGTCAGCCGGGAAGGGGATACCCTTATCATGGGCCTGCTGCTTTTCCTGCCGGCTGAGCGCACCGGACCGGTACCGGTTTTCCTGGGCCTGAATTTTTACGGGAACCACACTGTCCATCCCGATACGGACATCAGGATCACCGGGAGCTGGGTCATGAACAATGAGGAAATCGGCATCACGGAAAACAGGGCCACCTCCGGATCCCGGGGAGGAAAATCGGGCCGCTGGCCTGTGGAAAAGATCCTTTCACGCGGATACGGACTGGCCACCATGTGTTATTGCGATATCGACCCGGATTTTGATGACGGATTCAGGAACGGGGTGCATGCCATCCTGGGTCCGGAACCGGCCCTGAGGGATTCGGCTGACTGGGGGTCCATCGCGGCCTGGGCATGGGGTCTCTCCGTTGCCATGGATTACCTGGAGACCGATCCGGATGTGGATGCGGGCCGGGTGGCGGTGGCCGGTCATTCCCGCCTGGGCAAAGCAGCTTTGTGGGCGGGTGCGCAGGATGAAAGGTTTTCCCTGGTGATCTCCAACAATTCGGGTTGCGGCGGGGCGGCACTGTCCAGGAGGGCTTATGGGGAAAGGGTCACCGACATCAATACCACTTTCCCCCACTGGTTTGCAAAACGTTTCCATGCCTATAACGGTAACGAACGGGCCCTGCCGGTGGACCAGCACATGCTGCTGGCGCTCATCGCTCCCCGTCCCCTCTATGTAGCCAGTGCGGAAAATGATGCCTGGGCAGATCCCCGGGGCGAATACCTTTCCCTGTATCATGCCGGGAGGGTGTATGCGCTGTATGGAGAAAAGACAATGAGCGATACAACCCTGCCCGCTACAGACCAGCCTGTGTGGACCGGGAAAATGGGTTATCATATCCGGTCGGGTGATCATGACCTGACCCTCTTTGACTGGGAACAGTATCTGGATTTTGCGGATCTGCATTTCACAAAAAAACAGCAACCCTCATGAGAAAATTCCTTTGCCTGCTGGCCTTAATTTTCCTCCAGGGCATACCCGTCTCTCCGGGAAATACCACTCCGGCACGCCTCCGCTCCTTTCAGCAGGAAGGGACATCCGGTCAGGGAGAGGATCCCGGGTTTGAAAATCCGGTATCTGTGCAATGGCTCCGGGAGAACATATGCAGTACAACCCCACGGCTCATTCTTACCCCGCTGCTCGAGAGCCGGATCAGGCAGAAGCTGCACGATGATCCCATGACCCAAAACGGATACCGGCTGGTGGAAGCGGTGGCGGAATCCATCCTTGAAGCGGAACCGCTTACCTATACCAAAACAGGCCGGAGGCTGCTGGGAGTATCCAGGGAAGCCATCAGGCGTCTGACTGCGCTGGCATTGGTGTACAGGATGGAAAAAGATCCGCGATACCTGGAAAGGCTGGAGCGGGAGCTGGAGACGGTTTGTGCATTTCCTGACTGGAATCCTTCCCATTTCCTGGATGTGGCGGAAATGGCCACAGGCGTTTCCCTGGCGCTGGACTGGTGCGGCGAATGGGTTTCACCGGAAGTGGACCACCTGGTGCGAACGGCCCTTGTGGAAAAGGCGCTGAAACCGGGGATCACTCCGGCAGGGCATAACTCCTGGGTGAATGCTCACCACAACTGGAACCTGGTGTGTCACGGGGGACTGGCCCTGGCGGCTCTGGCCGTTTTCGAGGAGGAGCCTGAACTGGCTTCCTCTATGCTTCACCGTGCCGTGGATAAGATCCCGCTTGGTCTGGAGCCCTATGCCCCGGACGGGATTTACCCCGAGGGTCCTTCCTACTGGTTCTATGCCACCGATTACCTCACATCGGTCATCTCCGCCTTCCGCTCGGCGCTGGGGACCGACTTCGGATTTACCGGGGCACCCGGGCTGAAGGAGAGTGCCCTGTTCAGCCAGGTGCTTGCAGGGCCATCCGGACTCTACTTTAATTATTTCGATGCGGGACTGACAGGATACCGGTCCCTCTCCCATTTCGGACTGCTTTCCTGGTTTGCACTGCATACAGGCACGGAAATGGACCTGGATGCTTACGGGGAATTGCTGAAAGCGGAAACGGAACGGCCCGATGAAGCCTTTCATGCCCGTTTCTTAAGCCTTTATTTCCTGCACGGTGCGGCGCTCGATCATGCCGGGGGAGAAGGCTTTGTCCCCCCGGAGGTGTGGACGGGACAGGGAGCGGAGCCCATCTGCATCATGCGGGATCCCGAAGGGGGAAAAGATGCTTTTTTCCTGGCCGCCAAAGGTGGCAGGGCAGCGGACAACCACGGGAACATGGATGCGGGATCCTTTATCTTTGAACTGAACGGTGTGCGCTGGTCGGTGGACCCGGGAAACCAGGGATACCATGAACTGGAGCAGGTCATGGGGAACGAGCTCTGGAACCAGGCGCAGGATTCCCGCAGGTGGAGCCTGCTCACCAAGCACAATTTCGGTCACAGTACCCTGAACGTGAACGGGGAATTGCACCTGGCGGATGCCAGGGCAACGATGGTCCGGGAGAATAAAAATGGAAGCATTCCCCGGGTAACTTTTGACCTCACACCCCTTTTCGGTGAATCGCTGATGCAGGCCCGGCGCAGTTTCAGCAAGCTTTCCGATCACACCCTACAGGTCAGGGACTCACTGGTTTTCAGTCCCGAAACCCGGTGGATCACCTGGCAGCTGATCACCTCTGCAGGGGTGGAGCCGGAGAAAGGACAGGCGACCCTGATGCAGGATGGAAAACAACTTTTTCTCAGCGTGAAATCCCCTGTAGATCACAGGTTCAACCTGGTCAGCCTGTCGCCTCCTCCCTTGCCCCATGATAAAGATATTCCCGGCCTGAAAAGGCTGGAGATACATTTTGACAGGAACGATTTTCCGGGCGATTCGGGGGAGATCGTGGTGGAACTTTCAGCCGATCCTGGCCCGGAAGAACAGCCCAATTTTGTATGGATCGTGTCGGAGGACAATTCCACACATTACATGGAATTGTTTGATGCGCATGGCATTCAGACCCCGCATATTGAGGAAATGGCCAGGAACGGAATCCGGTTCACCAGGGCATTTTCCAACGCACCCGTATGCAGCGTGGCCCGGTCCACCCTGATCTCCTCCTGCTACGGACCGAGAACAGGTGCACAGTTCCACAGGAAATCCCGGCCCGTGCCCATGCCGGAGGGGGTCGACATGTTCCCCGCCTACCTGAGAAAGGTTGGGTATTACACCACCAACAACCACAAGGAAGACTACAATTACATAAAAAGTGAAGGTGTCTGGGATGAGTCCTCCACATCCGCTCACTGGAGCAATCGCAAACCGGGCCAGCCTTTTTTCCATATGGAATCGCACCCGGAATCCCATGAAAGCCGGCTCCATTTTGACAGGCAGCTGATGGAACAATATTCCCCAGTAACCGATCCCGATTCGGTCTTCATTTTTCCTATCCATCCCGATACAGATCTGTTCCGTTTTACAGGCGCTTATTACCGCGATAAGATACTTTCCGTGGATACCATCGTGGGCAGGGTACTCCGGCAGCTGGAAGAGGATGGATTGCTGGAAAGCACCTTTGTGTTCTATTTTTCCGACCACGGGGGTGTGCTTCCGGGGAGCAAGGGATACCTCTACGAAACGGGATTGCATGTACCACTGGTGGTCCGGATCCCTGAAAAATTCAGGCACCTGGTGACACAGGATCCGGAAAGCGAATGCAGTGATTTTGTGAGTTTTGTGGATTTCGGTCCCACCCTGCTGAAACTGGCCGGTGCTGAGATCCCTGAAGACATCGACGGAAAACCATTCCTTGGAAAGGGGATCACTTCCGGACTGCCGGAAGAGAAGAACACCTCATTCGGGTATGCTGACCGGTTTGATGAAAAATACGACCTCGTAAGGAGTGTGAGAAATGGAAAGTTCAAATACATACGCAATTACCAGCCTTTCTATCCGGATGGATTGCATAATTATTACAGGTATCGGTGCCTGGCTTTCCAGCAGTGGCGGAATATGTTCCATGCCGGGCAGCTGAGTGAGGTACAGCGCCGCTTTTTTGAATCCCGGGATGCCGAAGAACTCTATGACCTGGAAAGTGATCCATATGAAACCAGGAACCTGGCCCGAGACCCTGGCTATATTGAGATCCTCCTGGAATTGAGGGATACCTTGACAGCCTGGGTCAAAGGGATGCCCGACCTCAGTTTTTATCCCGAGAGCGAGCTTTACCGTAAGGCATTTCCGGGGCCGGTGCAATTCGGGGAGGACCACCGTCGGGAAATCGCAGCACTGGTGGATATTGCCAATTTGAACGTACTTTCTTTTGATGAGGCCAGGGAAGGGATCGCATCAGCGCTTGATTCACCGGATCCGTGGAAAAACTACTGGGGTCTGATCGTATGCTGCAGCTTCGGTCCGGAAGCAGTCCCCTTCACCGGAAAGGCAAAAGAACTGACCACCCACCCGAACCTGCTTGTGCGAGCGCGGGCAGCAGAGTTCCTGGGGATCACCGGAGATGGGCAGGCGGTGGATGTGATCACCGGATGTCTTCAATTGACCGGGGATCCCATGGAGGCGCTGCTGATCCTGAATACGCTGGTTTTCCTCAGGGACGGTCCCCGACAATACAGGTTTGAAATCATCGAACTTGATCTCCATCCGGAGGTGAGACAGCAGGAGTGGGTACAAAGGAGACTGGAATATATTGCGCTCCGGGATCCATGAGCCCGGAGAAGCCGGCAGGAATACAAAACTTTGCGTAAATTGTAGGTTTTACGAAAGCAACCGGATGATCTCATTTGAAGAATACCTGAAAGACAACCTGGTCCTTCTTGACGGGGCCATGGGGTCCCTGATCTACCAGAAGGGTGTGTTCATCGATAAGTGCTATGACGAATTGAACCTTTCGCGTCCCGACCTGATACGGTCCATTCACGAGGATTATGTGCGGGCCGGGGCAAAGGTCATCGAAACCAATACCTATGGGGCCAACCGTTTTAAATTGACCCCGCACAACCTGGCCGGCAAGATCAGAGAGATTAACCTGGCGGGAGTGGCACTGGCCAGGGAGGCTGCCGGGGAAAATACCTATGTGGCAGGGTCCATGGGACCCGGCGGGGTGGGGATCGAGCCCTGGGGGGAGACTACCCTGGAGGAGGTGTTCGAGGCATATGCAGAACAGTCCGCCATCCTGGCGGAAGGAGGGGTCGATCTGTTCATCCTGGAAACCTTCCAGGACATCCGGGAGATGGAACAGGCCATCCGGGCGGTCCGCAGGGCAAGTGACCTGCCGCTGGCAGCCATGATGACCGTGAACGAGGACGGGAAAACAAGGTACGGGGTGGATATTGATGAAATTACCTACCGGCTGGCGAAATCCGAGGCCACCCTGATCGGACTGAACTGCACCGTGGGCCCCAAACCGATGCTTGATTTTGTAGAGCGGATGAAAAAGACCTCCGGCAAACCCATATGCATCATGCCCAATGCTGGCCGGCCCCAGTTTACCGATGGCAGGATGATCTATATGAGCACCCCCGAATACTTCGGGGTGTATGCCAAAAGGTTCATTGATCAGGGAGTGAGAATGATGGGAGGTTGCTGCGGGACCACCCCCGAACACATCGGCAAGATGGCCAATACGCTGGCCATGAAACAGACGCGAATCCAGCACTCCCTGAAGATCGGGGTGAAGCCGGTGACCGGGGAACCGCTGCCTGAACCGGTACCGGTGGAGAAAAAATCCCGGCTTTCGGGCAGACTGGCCTCGGGAGAACAGGTGGTGCTTGTGGAGATGGTCCCTCCCAGGAGCACAGACATCAGCAAACAACTTGAAGGCGCCAGGCTGCTGCTTGACCACAGGGTGGATGCCATCAATATTCCGGACGGACCCAGGGCATCGGCGAGGATGACGGGACTGTCACTGGCGGTTTTGCTGCAGAACCAGGTGGGGATCGAAACCGTGATCCACTATACCTGCCGCGACCGGAACCTGCTGGGTATGCAGTCGGATCTGCTGGGTGCCGCAGCCCTGGGGATCAGGAACATCCTGGCCATCACGGGCGATCCTCCCATGATCGGGGATTATCCCCAGGCGACCGCCGTATTTGATATTGATGCCATCGGGCTGGTTCACCTGATCAACAACCTGAACCACGGGATGGATGTGGGTGAAAAACGTATCGGCGAGCCCACATCTTTTTTTACGGGGGTTGGACTGGATCCGAACAGCGTCAACCAGGAAAATGAGATCCACAGGTTGCAGCTGAAACGGGAGGCCGGGGCCGAATTCATCATCACACAGCCCGTGTTCGACATCCCTTCCCTGGAGTCCTTCCTGGAGAAAACGGATCTGGGAGGATGCTACCTGCTTGCCGGGATCTGGCCGCTGGTCAGCCTTCGCAATGCGGAATTCATGAAGAATGAGGTGCCGGGTGTCTATGTTCCGGATGCGGTTATCAGCTACATAGCCAGGTATGATTCGAAGGAGGACCAGTTGAAGGCGGGCCTGGAGATCGCCAGGATGATGGTGGATACGGTGAAGACCTTTGCCCACGGCATCCAGGTGAGCGCCCCTTTCGGCAAATACAGGCTTGCTGTGGAGGTGGCCGCGTCCATGTTGGAATAGCCCGGATCCATCCGGAAAAATATATTTTTAAAGAGAACATCCAGATCCAATAAGAAAATCCATGTCCGCACGATCATGAAAAAAATTACTTCTTTCCTGCTGGTCGCCGCATTCCCCGCAAGCCTTCTGTTTTCACAGCTGCATCCTGACTGGGAAAACCCGGGAGTGTTTGAAAAGAACCAGGTGCCTCCCCATGCAACCCTGATGCCCTATGATCACATGGAACAAGCACTTGCGCACACGAGAAAATTTTCCCCGAACCACCATTCCCTGAACGGGACCTGGGAATTCCGGTGGTCTGAGAATCCGGGCATGGCACCTGCAGGTTTTTACCTGAACGGCTTTGACAGGTCGGGATGGGACAGCATCAGGGTGCCTTCCAACTGGCAGATGGAGGGATTCGGTTACCCCATTTTCCGGAATATCGGGCAGCCTTTTCCCAATGAACCGCCGGATGTACCGGACGATTTCAATCCTGTGGGATCTTACTACAGGACTTTTGAGATCCCTGCATCATGGGAGGGCAAGCGGGTTTTTCTTCATTTTGAAGGAGTCCATTCGGCATCCTACGTATGGATCAACGGAAAGGAAGCGGGTTACAACCAGGGCGGGATGGAGCCCGCCGAGTATGATATCACCCCGTTCCTGCAGGAGGGAGAGAACAGCATTGGCGTGCAGGTCCTTCGTTTCAGCGACGGAGCATATCTGGAGGACCAGGATACCTGGCGGCTGTCGGGGATCTACAGGGATGTCTATCTGATGGCTGCCCCGGAGGTGCATATCAGTGACTTTTATGTGACGACGGACCTGGATGACGCATATGCGGATGCCCTCCTCAGACTGGAAGCGGATGTCACCAATTACGGTTCCGGGAGCAGGGATGTGTCTGCTGTCCGGATACAACTGTTTGATTGTGAACGAAATCCCGTATTTGAATCCCGGAAAATGCTGCAGGTGGGAAGGGTGGAAGGCAGGTCCACGGTCAGCTTGATGGATTCCCTGCAGGTGAGCCGGCCTGCCAGGTGGTCTGCCGAGTATCCGAACCTGTATACCCTGACCATGGAGGTTCTTGATGAAAGCGGGGATGTGAACGAAATCCTGAGCAGCCGGGTGGGATTCCGGGAGGTGGAGATCAGGGACCAGGCCATCTGGATCAACGGGGTAAGGATCAAGTTCAACGGGGTCAACAGCCATATGCTGCATCCCGAAACGGGCCATGCCATGGATATGGAGACCATGAGAAAGGACCTGATCCTGATGAAGCAGTTCAATATTAACTGTGTGAGGACCAGTCACTATCCTCCCAACGTGGAATACCTGGACCTGGCAGATGAGCTGGGTATCTACATCGTTGATGAAACAGGTGATGAGGCACATGCCTACCAGTATCTTTCCCACAGGTCCGAATGGAGAGAACAATACCTGGACCGGATGAAAAAGATGGTGTACCGGGACCGGAACCATCCTTCGGTGGTGATCTGGAGTGCGGGGAATGAGAGCGGTCCGGGCGATAACCTCTGTGCTGTCATGGAAGAGGGCAAGCGGATCGATCCCAGTCGCCCGGGTTGGATGTACGGAGGCAATGATGACCGGGATCCGAAGACGAATCCCATTCGATGCGAGGATATCGTTGGACCCAGGTACCTGGAGCCTTTTGCACTGGAGCAGCTTTTCGCCAGGTCGGACGATCCCAGACCCTCTTTCATGGATGAATATATCGCAGCCACCGGTAACAGCCTGGGAGGACTGGATGAATACTGGGAGCTTATTTACAGGTATCCCAGGCTCACGGGAGGTGCTATCTGGGACTGGATCAGTCCCGCGATCACCCAGCCGGTTATCACCACCCCGGACGAATCACCCGGGCAAATTCAATGTGTTCTGATGAACCGCGCACACCTGGTGGACGGGGTCTCCGGGAAAGCCCTCCGCCTGAGTGGCCATGATGACTGGCTGGAGGCATACATGGACCCTTCACTGGATATATCGGGGAACGGGATCACCCTGTCTTTCTGGATCAGGCCCGAACCATACAATGGGTACGGGCATTACCTGACCAAGGGGGACCACCAGTTCGGCATTATCCAGCCCGATCCGGGACAACTTGAATTCTATTTGCATACCCGGGAAAGGGTAAGCCTGCTGGGAAAATTGCCTCACGGATGGGAAGGCAGGTGGCACCATGTGGCAGGCATCTATGACGGAAAGAAAATGGAACTGTACGTGGACGGGAATCGTACCGGAACCCGGACCTGCAGCGGGACCATCACCAATGGCCCTGAACGTGTGGCCATCGGGAAAAGCACCGCCATGGGGGACAGTCACATGGGCCCCCTCAGTCATGCCACCATCGACCGGGTAAGGATCTTCGGGGAGCCGGTGCTGGTGGAGGATCTGAAAAGGGATGCGGAGGGGCTGAAACCAAAGTCCCGGCTCTGGCTTGACTTTGAATCCACCCGGCGGGAAGGTGAATTCTGGTCCATCGGTCTGCCCGGCCGCACATACGGACTGGTCTGGCCCGACCGGACCATTCAGCCCGAACTCTGGCAACTGAAAAAATCACCCCAGCCGGTTTGGATACGGGCCATCTCCGTTGAAAACGGGACCCTGGAAGTGACCAACCGGCATCATTTCAATAACCTGGATGAGCTGGATGCTTCCTGGGAACTGACCGCTGACGGCGAGGTGATCCAGCAGGGAGGTCTTGACGTGAAGCTGGAACCCGGGGAGAAGATAGTCATCCGTGTTCCGTTCGAAAAACCGCCTGTGAGCCCGGGTGTGCGCCATCACCTGGCGGTGAGGTTTACACTGGCTGAAGATCTGCCCTGGGCCCCCCGGGGACATGAAGTGGCATGGGAGCAGTTTGAGCTGCCTTTTGTGCCGGAACCGCCAGCGGAAGAGACGGCATATGCACCCCTGGACGTCAGCGAGGACGGCCACCGTGTTGTGATCCGGGGAGCTGGATTTGTCTATGCGATTGGTAAAAAGAGCGGACTTATCGAATCGATGATGGTTGAAAAAGAGGAACTGCTCAGAAGAGGCCCGCAGTTCAATGTATGGCGTGCCCCGCTGGCCAATGACCAGGATGAGTGGGGGACGGGAAGGACAGATATCGGTCAGACCAGCGAAGGAATGGGCAGGGAGATCGCCAATGGCTGGCGCACCATCGGACTCGACCGGCTGGTCCACGACCTTGTCGGATTCCGGCTGATTGACCAAAAAAGAGGAAGGGCGGAAGTTTTTGCTGAGGTGAATATTCATGCGAACAATAACACCACCGGGTTCAAAGTAAGTTACCACTATACCATCCTGGGTAATGGAGAGATTACCCTTGCCACCGATTTACTGCCCCAGGGCCGGATGACGCACTGGCTGCCCAGAATAGGGCTGCAGCTTGAGCTTTTGGGCAAATACAGGCACATAGAATGGTTTGGCCGCGGTCCCTTCGAAACCTACCCAGACCGTAAGACCGGGGCAAAAATGGGAATATACAGCCGCACGGTGGACGAGGATTACGTGCCTTACATCATTCCGCAGGATTACGGGAACAAGACCGATGTCCACTGGATCTCACTCACCGATGATTCGGGCAGTGGATTGTATGTGAGTGGAGAGGAAACTTTCAATGCAAGCGCACAGAAGTATACCACGGACAACCTGACAAGGGCATTCTACAGATTCCAGTTGAAGGAGGAGGATGTGGTGGTCCTGAACATGGATCACCGGGTCAGCGGAGTGGGGGGGACGGCCATCATGCTGCTGAACCAGTACCGGGTGCTTCCCGGTGAAGCGAGCTTCACCTTCCACCTGAAACCCATCCGGCGGCACTAAAGCATGACAACGATCCTGGGAATAAAGACCATCATGTAGGTGAAAAGGGATAAACCCGCCATGATCACCACCAGGGAATTGCCCATCAGCCGGATCCTGGTAGCCTGAAATGCCGAAATGGAACTGTCGTTTCTTATCTGGAGAATGGCGGCAGTCCTGAAGACTCCGGCTACAATGAAAAGCAGGGTCACGATGATGACCAGCACCCACTGTACGGCATTCAACTGAAGCAGGATGCCTCCGGCGATAATCGGGATGGTCAGGAAAATTTGTGCGGTCAGGCCCGCATCATTCACGAACACCTTCCGAAGACCGTTCAGCACATTTTGCAGAACTCCGGGTCTTGCCTGAAGAGCATAATCAGTGTGGCTGAAATCCATGGCTAAGGGTAATAATTTGACCAAATGTAATAATTCTTACGTAAAATGCCACTTTTTTGTTACGAAAACTTCAATTCGCTTCTTTTTTCAGCCTGAATTGATGCGTTTCATAAGCTTCCAGCTGGAAGGAAGGCTGTCCCTATGCAAGCAGCAGCAGGAGGAATATTGATTTTTTCTTCATGGGGATCATGTATCAGAAGATGAACAGGGAACCGCACGTAAACGGGGACAGCTCAGAGGGAGACCCAGGACCTGGTCTTTGAACTTTCCACCGCCAGGTCCACAAAATGCATGCCCCTGAGCCCGTCATAAATGGTGGGAAAATCCAGGATAACGTCCGGTGGTTCGGTCCCCTCCATCAGGTGTCTTATGCAACCGGCTGCATTCCTGTAAATGTTGGCGAATGCCTCGATGTATCCTTCGGGGTGACCGGCAGGAACGCGGGTGTTGTAGGTGGCGACGGGACTAACGAAAGGGGTGCCGGTCCGCCTGGTCTCGATGGGTTTGTGCAGCCAGCGGATGACCAGGGTGTTCGGTTCCATCTGTTTCCATTCAAGTCCTCCCTTTTCTCCGTATATCCTCAGTTTGATCGCATTCTCCTCCCCGGCGGAGATCTGGCTGGCATAAAGCACACCCCGGGCCCCGTTATCAAAATGCAGCAGCATGTTGGCATCATCGTCCAGGACCCTGGCCGGGACCAGGGTGCTGAGATCGGAAAAGAGCTCGTTTACCTTCAGTTGCGTCACGTACTCGGCCAGGTGAAACGCGTGGGTGCCGATATCCCCCACACAGCATGTTTTCCCCGATCTCTTTGGATCCCCCCTCCAGGATGCCTGCACATGGTCGGTTTTCTCAAGGGGCTCACTGAGCCAGCCCTGGGGGTACTCCACCACCACCTTCCTGATCTTTCCCAGCGCTCCGCTGCGCACCACCTCCCTTGCCTCCTTGACCATGGGGTACCCGGAGTAGGTATGTGTCAGGGCAAAGAGCATGCCCGTTTCTTCCTTGATCCTGACCAGCACTTCCGCCTCGTCGGAATCCAGGGCCAGGGGTTTGTCGCATACCACGTGAAACCCGTTTTCCATGGCCATTTTGGCTGGCCGGAAATGGAGGTGGTTGGGGGTGACGATGGCCAGGAAGTCCATCCGTTCACCTTCGGGAAGCTTGGCCTCTTTCAAGATCATGTCCTCATAGGTGTCATACACCCGGTCCGAAGGCAGAAAATATTCTTTCCCGGTGATCTTCGATTTGGCAGGGTCGGAGCTGAATGCGCCGCAGACCAGGTCGATCTGTCCGTCCAGCACCGCTGCCATGTAGTGGACGCGACCGATGAAAGAACCCGGTCCTCCTCCCACCATGCCCATATGTATTTTCCTTTGTACCATCGCTGAAAATCTATGTGATGTTGACTACATAAAACTAACGCTTTTTTTTATTTTTGACCGGATCAAAGGGGAATATCATCCATGAAAAAGGTCAAATGGGGTATCATCAGTACAGCAAAAATCGGGATCAAATATGTGATCCCGGCCCTGCAGCACGGGCAGTTCAGCGAAGTGACGGCCATTGCTTCCAGGTCACCGGAAACTGCGAAGGAGGCTGCATCCCGCCTTGGGATCGAAAAAGCCTACGGTTCCTACGAAGAGCTACTGGAGGATCCCGGGATTGATGCGGTGTATAATCCCCTTCCGAACACCATGCACATGGAGTGGAGTGTGAAGGCCATGGAGGCGGGAAAACACGTCTTGTGCGAAAAACCGCTGGCCATGACCGTGGACGAGGCTGAGGAGATGATCCGTGTGCGGGACCGCTGCGGGGTGAAGGCGGGTGAGGCTTTCATGGTGAAATCCAACCCCCAGTGGATCGATACCCGGGAAAGGGTGAGGCGGGGGGAGATCGGCCGGCTGAGACTCATCCAGGGTGCATTCAGCTATTACAACACCGATCCCTCCAATATCAGGAACATCCGGGAACTGGGAGGAGGAGGGATCTGGGATATTGGCTGCTACCCGGTAACGACCTCCCGCTATATTTTTGAGCAGGAACCGCTCCGGGTGATCGCCTCCCTGGAATTTGACCCGGAGATGAAGACCGACCGGCTGGGAAGCGTGGTCATGGAATTTCCTTCCGGACAGGCCCAGTTCGCCGTCAGCACCCAGCTCGTCCCATACCAGCGGATGCATATATTCGGAACCGAAGGACATCTGGAGGTGCACATTCCGTTCAACGCACCCGATGACCGTCCCTGTACCGTGGGTTATGACAGGGGGAGTATCCTGCTGGACGAAATCGACCTGCAGTCATTCCCGGTGGCGGACCAGTATGCACTGATGGGAAATGACTTTTCCCGGGCAGTCCTGGAGGATAGGGAGGTGCCCGTGCCCCTGGAGGATGCCCTGGCCAATACCAGGGTGCTCACCGCGATACTTGAATCCGCAGGAACGGGACGGTGGGTCAAGGTGGTCTGACTCCTTTTTCTTACTTTTGGGTTAAAGCTGATTGTGTTGATCTATCCGAAGCATTTCGAGGAGAAAATTGAGTTTGACAGGATCCGGGAACTGATCAAATCCCATTGCCTTTTTGAACCGGGCAAGGAAAAGGTGGATGCCATGCAGTTCATGTCCGGGTTCGGGGAGGTGGAGCGGGAATTGAAACTTACGGCCGAATTCAGGGAGATCTGTCAGCATGAGGAAGATTTCCCCATTCAGCATTTCATCGACAACCGGGAAGCATTGAGGAAGGCGGAAGTAGAAGGAACCTACCTGCTGGTCGAGGAGGTATCCGGACTCTCGCGGACCCTGGATTCCATCCGGGCCATCCTTCACTTCTTCAAATCGGATGAAGCGGAGAAATATCCCTATCTGAGGGAGCTGAGCGGTCCTGTCAGGGTTTTTCCCTATGTCAGCGACCGGATCCAGAAAATCCTGAACAAACACGGGAATATTCGTGACAATGCTTCTCCCGGACTCCTCCAGATCAGGAGAAGTCAACAGGAAAAACAGGGAGCCGTTTCCAAAAAGCTGAACCAGGTGCTGAACAAGGCACAGCGGGAAGGATGGGTGGATCAGGATGTGGCTCCCACCCAGCGGAACGGAAGGCCCGTGATCCCTGTGATGGCCGGGAATAAGAGAAAGCTGAAGGGAATGATCCATGATGAATCGGCCAGCGGAAGAACCGTTTTTATCGAACCGGATGAGGTGGTGGAGCTTTCCAACGAGATCCGGGAGCTGGAGTATGCAGAACGGCGGGAGATCATCAGGATCCTGCGCCAGTTTACCGATGACATCAGGCCCTATATTCCCGAACTGCTGGAATCGCACGAGTTCCTTTCCGCCATCGATTTCATCCGGGCCAGGGCGCTTTTTGCGCTGCGGATCAATGCCCGCCTGCCGCAGTTGAAGGATGAACGGGTGTTTGACTGGAAGGAGGCCAGGCATCCGTTGCTCTGGCTGGCCTACCAGGCGGAGCAACGGGAAGTGGTGCCGCTTAGCTTCCACCTGGGAGGGAATCACCGGATATTGCTTATTTCGGGTCCCAATGCAGGGGGAAAATCGGTATGCCTGAAAACAATCGGATTGCTGCAGTATATGCTGCAGTGCGGTCTCCTGGTTCCCTGCAGCGAAGATTCCGTGTTCGGCCTGTTCCGGGGGATCTTTATCGATATAGGGGACGAGCAGTCCATCGACAACGACCTGAGCACCTACAGCTCACACCTGATGAACATGAAGTTCTTTCTCAGGAATGCCTCGCCTGATACCCTTATTCTCATCGATGAATTCGGAACGGGAACCGAACCCATGCTGGGAGGCGCCATCGCGGAGTCTATCCTGGAGGATCTGAACCTTGCGGGCACCTGCGGGATCATGACCACCCATTATACCAACCTGAAACACTTTGCCACATCCGCCGAGGGGATCGTGAACGGCGCCATGCTGTTTGACAACCGGAAGATGCAGCCACTCTATAAACTCGTTGTGGGCAAACCCGGGAGTTCCTTCGCCTTCGAGATCGCCCGTGCGATCGGTCTCCCGGAAAACGTGCTGCTCAAAGCCTCCGAAAAGGTGGGGCAGGACCATATTGATTTTGACAAACACCTGAGGGAGATCCTGAGGGACAAGCATTACTGGGAAAGCAAGCGGAAAAAGATCCGGCAATCGGAGAAACAGCTGGAAGAACTGATGGCCCGCTATGAGCAGGAACTGCAGGAGAGTGACCGGCAGCGGAAAGCCATCGTGAAAGAAGCCAGGGAAAAGGCGGAAGAGATGCTGGGTGGAGCCAACCGGAAGATCGAACAGACCATCAGGGAGATCCGGGAATCGGAAGCGGAGAAGGAACGCACCAGGGAGGTCAGGAAAGAACTGGAGGAATTCAGGGAGCACCTGGCGCAGGAAAGGGGGGAGGAAGAACAGCGGATGGAGCAGACATTGAACGAGATCAAAAAACGTGCGGGTGAACTGGAACAAAGACGGCCCGACATCAGGGAACGTGCCAGGGTAACCACCGGACAGAAGCAGCGGGAACAGGAAGATACGGTGATCCGGGTGGGAGACATGGTCCGCATGAAAGGCCAGGAAGCGGCAGGAGAGGTCCTGGAACTGAAGGGCAGGGGTGCGGTTGTGGCATTCGGCATGCTCAAGAGCAGTATCAGGATGGAACAGCTGGAGAAGATCGGCGCCGAGGAAGCGGGGAGACTGAGGTTCCGTGATCAATCCAGGGTGAACCTGGGCGACTGGGATGTGGGATCCAGGCGGATCCATTTCCGGCCCGATATAGACCTGCGGGGCAAAAGGGCGGATGCCGCCATGGAAGCGGTGGTCGCGTTCATTGACGAGGCCATCATGGTCAATGCGAAAGAGCTGAGGATCCTCCACGGAAAAGGGGACGGGATCCTCCGACAGCTCATCCGGGAGTACCTGCATACGGTGGACCTGGTGGAGTGGTACGGGGATGAGCATGTGGACAGGGGGGGAGCGGGGATTACGATAGTAAGGTTGGAAAAGAGTTGAGGGAAAGAGTTAATGGAAAGAGTTAGTGGAAAGAGTTAGTGGAGTTAATGGAGTTAATGGAGTTAATGGAGTTAATTTCCTAACTCTACTAACTCTACTATAGGGTTTCACAAAACCCCCAACTATCTCATATTTAGTTTGTTACAGAGGTGCAAAAACCCCCATTTCCTAACTTTCTCTAACTCTTTGTTTTCCAATATATTACATCTCTCATTTTGAACAG
>Ga0209205_1000009_pt1 | contig 131573 bp, 102 predicted proteins | sample ZodSprso05mmetaG_FD_184133 | JGI IMG/M metagenome (GOLD analysis project Ga0209205, IMG submission 184133) | Hot spring sediment microbial communities from Zodletone spring, Oklahoma to study Microbial Dark Matter (Phase II) - Zodletone Spring... ... | reverse complement strand
CATCACCGCAGCGTCCCTGGCAGTCTGGCGGGGGAGGTACAATCTCATAGTTCTCGATAAAGGTAAAGCCCTTATCCATAAGATCCCGTAAACCAGATTCCCCTGTCAGGCTGACGGCCTTGACCTTGCAGATCTCGAGCGTGTCGTTTGCTCCCAGGGTGCCGCCATAGAAGACGTTCAGGATTCGCATCTCGGTGCCGTTGACAGAATCAGTGAAAAGACTGAAAGCTCCCGAGACAGACTGCAGCTTGTTGTACAGGGTATCGGGATACCAGCCCAGTGTGTAGTAGGCATAATCATACCCGTTGATCGCCCTTGCACCATACGCAGAGTTGGTACCGCTGAAAGGCCTCAAGCCGGCAGCAATATTGGTGCCGTTGTGGTCGCCGGTCATGTAGACCATTTCATAATCAAGATCGATATGACCTTCGTCAACGGATGAATCCGGATCACAATCCCAGTCGGATTCCTCACCCAGGATAAAGTTGCCCAGAGAAACTCCGGCGGTATTCCAGAGAGTTACTTTCTCGATCAGGACGGATGTATCTTGGTGGCCGGGCACAAAGTACTCGATCATGCCCTGCACGCTGCTGTCAGGTGTCGACCAGTAACCCTGGGTCTTGTAGTAGCCGCTGCCGGCCCCGGGATCGCCGACCTCGCTGGTGGTGATATCGCTTAAGGCACGCATGTGCAGCTGGCCGGAATCCTGCGTGACGGCATCGCTATACATCTTGATTACGCCGCCCTCCTGCCAGCCGACCGCCAGGGCTTCATGATAAAGCGGGGTGATCGAATCGCCGCCGCAGGCATAGAACTGCATATTACCGGCGGGATCGGTCTGGGCAGCGGCCTGCGGAGTATTCCACAGATCGACGCTCCAGCATCCGCCGGTGATTCTGGCATATTCCGGCACATAGTATTCGCAGGTCACCACAAGATTCACTGTAATATCGAAATCATCCACACCTGCTTCGACTATATCAACGGAGATAGTACCGGTGTAATTACCCTCGCCCAGTGTTGCCGAACTGGCGGTCCAGGAAATAGTGGCCGGTGCAGCACAGGCTGGGGCTCCGCCCCAGGCCGGATTATCGGAATAGTTGGGACCGGTTCCGGCGTTAATTGAACCGGATGCACCGCCATCAATCGTGAGCCAGCCGTCATTTGACGCTGCAGAATAAGTGTAGTTTACGTTTCCACAGTTGGCTACGATAACATCTTTTGAAACTGAGGCCGGGGTATTACACGGCGGAGCCGTGTTACCATCAGGGGCCAGCGCCACTTCGTCAAATGTCGCTGTGGAAGGCGAAGTGGAAATACAGTTATTTTGCGGCAGATCGGCCATGGTAAAGCAGGGCCAGGTCATAAAGATGACCGGGTTATCTGTCCAGGTCTGGGTGAACTCGTTAGGATCGTTAGGACCTGCTCTGGATCCGGCCTCGAGATCGAGGATGTATTCGATCATCAGACTGTCAGTAGAATACATCGCCATCGTGGCCCAGTGCTCGGACTCGCATTCGCCGGTCAGGCAGCTATCTGTAATCGTATTGGTTACATTGACTGCGTCGGACCATACCTGTCCCATTGAACCGGTTGCATCCGATGCAGCCACCAGAATATCTGTATTGGCCAGTGAACTTGTGCCGCAGATATCGTCAACAACCAGCTCACCGTTGTCATTGGTAGTGGTATGGGCGCCGTATCTGACAAACGAGACGTACAATTTGTCGTCGCACCAGGAGATGTTGGGTTTGGCCAGCATCAGGTTCCAGGCGTTAATTCCGCCCGACCACCCGGGGAACAGCGCCGGCTCGCTGCCGTCGTAAACCAGCGAGATACAATTGTTGGAATTATCCCAGTGATAGAGTTTTGCCGTCACCGGGAATGAACAGGCTTCGTCATTGTTAATTGCGGTCCACACCAGATGGAAAACACCGGTTGGATCGACAAAGCCGGTAATCTCGTAGGCAGCCGGCTGAGTTCTGTCGTCTTCGTAGCCTGATTTAAAGTCGGTAACATAAATCGGGGCTGACCAGTTATCACCATCATCCGTGGATTCCACATAGACGATATCCTGATGAAGCTGGTATGCGCCGGTGCCGGCACAGGGACTTCCCCCGGCGCCGTCGTACTGGTAATACATGGGCTTCATGTAGGCAACGTAAACATTATGGTTACCGGGTCTGTGATCGGCACGGACGATGTAGGCAATATTATAGACTGAATCGATGAAATGGGGACCGTCCCAGGTACCCGTTTCAGGGCTTCCGGCACTGGTGGCGATCTTGCGCTGATAGATCAGGGAGGCCGCATCAATATTATTAGCATCGGCCTGTGATGCATCGCAGAAACCCCATTCCTGATGGACCAGGTGGGTGATTACAACATCACCAATCGTATCCAGGTCGATGATCGGCCACAAATAGGGACTCACTGTCTCGTCGCCGAGGTTCTCATCACAATAACCGTTGGTTATCCCTTCCAGGTTGGGAGGACCGGGCAGGGCCTGATGAGTGAGGTAGCTGGAGGTCGGACAGCCGGCAGTGCCATAAGCAATGTAGGATTTCCATGCCTCGGCCTCGTTACGAACGCTCATCGAGGAAACAGCCCAGGGATTATCGGGAGTTATGCCGATGTTGGGCGCAAAAGTATACGGCAGGTTCTGGAAACTCCCGGAAGGACCGGCCTGGAATGATCCACCGGCAGTATAATCCCAGACGCCGCCGGCCCAGTCAAATATGGCAGTCTTGCATTGAAGAATGATCGAGGAACCGATGACCATGCGTCCCGACCAGTTCATGTAAATATAATCGCATCCGGCATTCCAGTAGCCCGCATAGACGATCTGGCGACCAGAGGAGCTGTAGTGCTGGCGGTCATGCTGGGTGGTTTCCAGTTCATATACCTGCCGCCAGTTACCTGCCGGAAAATAATCGGGTGGGGGCGAATAGAATTTAAGGCTCGGACCGGGATCATAGTAGTTATCATCCACCCCGAATAACATAGGCTTCTCGATATAGATACGTTTGTATCCAGGAGGAGCGCTGCTGTTGGAAGTCTTGGCTACAGCGGTAATAGAGGTTAGGAGAAATACCGCGAGGAGTACAATTACTCCAAATTTTCTCATCATGATTTGCTCCTTTCGGAATTTTAAAAAGGCTCTAAACAGGAAAAAATCCGCACAACTCATATGCGTGCGGGAAAAGAAATCGTGACCATCCACCTCCCTTCATGACTCAACTGTTAATACCTCAATTAGAAATTGTTTCGGACTATTCCAAAATATTTTAAGCCGCCCATCCTGAAGCCCCGAGAAGCATGCTAACCGGCTGCGTCAGTCACACTTAATAACTGCTTCTCGGGTGAACTCTCTAAACTTAAATAGTACAGGTGATAGGTACAGTTTTAACTCACACACAAAATGCTGTCCGTCATAGCGTTGGTCTAATCAAAACTATATAGATTGTTTCAATTTGTCAAGTATAATTTAATCCATGCCCAAATTTGGAATTTGGGTATGTAGATGCAGGTTCAACCCCTGCATACTTACTGGCAGTATGGGCTTACATGCCATTAAGATAATCACTCGTTTTCGGTTGTGCCATAAACCTGCGGAGGAGCCAGAAATTGAGGAAATCGCTTCAATAATGCTCGGCGCACAAGAAAACACATATGGCAGGCATCGACATAGCCGGATTCAATTTCAACGCCATACTTTTCAGCCAGTCGTGCGGGACCGCCGGACAATAACGGCCCGCATATTGGATGATTGCTGTGATCATAATCCTTCATGATGTCAGAAAGAGGCTTTTGAAACAGATTTCCGATGCATAAGCCCTGGCAGAGCATAACATTACCGTATGGATCAACATGGACCCGTCCGGGCGATACGAGCTCCTCATGCGGGCATTCCTTGAAATTTTTGTAGCTGATCCGGGGGAGATTCTCAGTCAACTTGTCCGCCGCTCTGCCCTTGAACAGCACATCACCTCCGACCACCGGCTCCCCTTTTTGCCCGGACTCACTCTGGTTTGCCAGGGTTACCGGTTTTTCAATGCAGATCGAACCCGAGGCAAATCCGAGTTTTTTCGCTGCCCGCAGGGCGTTCCCGGCCGCGTCCGGACTGCCGTGAAGTTCATCGTCGCTAATGCTCAGGTCGGATATATTTAACTCCAGCAGTGGTTTGAGCCACAGTTCCGCATCCTCTTCAGATGTTGCCCAGTAAGCATTGGTAACAAATCCGATTTTGAAACCCATCTCGTCAGCCCTGCGCGCCGACTCCAGCATCATAGGGTAGAACAGAAATGGCTCTCCGCCTTCCAGATAGATCGTCTTTACGGTACCCAGATCTCCGGCCTGTTCCAGGACTGCTTCAACATTTTTCAATGTGAATGTGCCTTTTTCATGGGGGCCGCAATATAGAAAGCAATGGTCACATTCATAAGTGCATTTATAGGTTAACAAAAAATGTATGCCTTTGAGCATGTCAGTATCTCCCGATATTATTGCTATTGCGTATATTTATCAAATCGGCGCTAAGAAAGCAAGCAGCATTGCAGTCTATATACGAAAATGGTGCGACAGGGCATGCCGCTCTATGTCGGGTATAAAAATACAGCGCTCGGGCGAGCGCTGTATTCCGTATAAGTAGTATTGTTTTGGATTTGCAGTCGGGATGACCGTCTGCATTGGGATCGCAGGGTTCGGGGCCCTGTTTGGGGATCTAATTCATAAATGATTTCCTTCAACTGTCCTTGCTTTCAGTTCACACCACCCGGGTCAGATAGAAGTCTTCTGCCGGCCATGAAAAGGGGTCATTTCACCTGGATATCTTGTTCCGAACAATCAGACTCGAAAGTCTAACAACAACTTCGGCACGTATACTACTAACTGAGAAACAGGTCTGGGGACCTTCTGGTACTTCCTATAAGAATTACGATGGTATGGCCGATTCAAATTGGCAAGAAAATTAATTTAGGGGTGATTTCCGACAAATTTAATCCGCAATAATCTTATGGGTCTTCTGGAATCACTGCCATTTTGGCGGCACCTTTTTTTGCTTCAGGTTTTGCCAGAACCCGTTATGGAGCGGGGATGTGTCATTTTGCGCGGATCCAGTACATCCTTCAATCTTTCCTCATCAATCAAGCCGCTTTCCAGCGCCAGCTCGCGCACCGGCCGCCCGGTCTCCAGGGCCTTTCTGGCAATCCTGGCGGCGTTCTCATGTCCGATAAAAGGGGAAAGGGCGGTGACCAGGCTGACCGAACTTTCTACCAGTTGCTGGCACCTCCCGCGGTTGGCGGTTATCCCGAGGATGCATCGCTCACGCAAGACTGTGCAGGCACGCTCCAGCATTTCTATCGATTGGAAGATGTTGAAGCCGAGGATTGGCTCGAAAACATTCAGCTCGAGCTGACCGCCCTCGGCTGCCAGAGTGACAGTCACATCATTGCCGATTACCTGAAAACAGACCTGATTTACCACCTCCGGTATGACCGGATTGACCTTTCCGGGCATTATTGATGATCCGGGCTGGCGGGAAGGAAGATTTATTTCCCCGATTCCGGCCCGCGGCCCCGATGATAAAAGCCTGAGATCGTTGCAGATTTTGGATAATTTTATTGCCACCCGCTTGAGCACACCGGAAAGCTGTACAAAAGCTCCTGTATCGGAGGTGGCCTCGACCAGATTTGGTTCCGTGTAAAGCGGGAGGCCGGTTATATCGGCCAGCAGGAAACGGACTTTCTCGGCATAGCCCTCGACGGTGTTGATTCCGGTACCAATGGCTGTGGCGCCCATATTGATCCCGCAAATCTCTCGCGTGGCATCCTTCAGGGCCTTCACGCCTTCACCGAGCGTTATCCCGTAGGCCTCAAATTCCTGCCCCAGCGTCATGGGAACCGCGTCCTGAAGCTGTGTGCGACCGATTTTAAGGATATCGGCGAATTCTCCGCCCTTTTCCTCGAATGCTCCTTTGAGTTTATCCATAGCCTTGAGGAGCTTCTCGATATCCCATACCGAGGCGATCTTCAGAGCAGTAGGATAAACATCATTGGTAGACTGCGAGAGGTTCACATGATTGTTCGGGTGACAGTGTTGATATTCACCGCGTTTATGCCCCATAATTTCGAGCGCGCGGTTGGCGATAACCTCATTGGCGTTCATATTGGTCGAGGTTCCGGCGCCACCCTGAATGACATCCACAACAAAATGTTCAGACAGCGTGCCATTGCGGATTTCATCGCAGGCCCGGACTATGGCATCGCCGATTTTATGCTCGAGGATACCGAGCTCCATATTGGCCATGGCTGCCGCTTTTTTGACAGATGCGAGGGCTTTTATCAGGTTTGGAAATTGCGCGATGGTAATTCCTGTCATGGGGAAATTCTGGACTGCGCGGGCGGTCTGAATTCCATAATAAACCTCCCTCGGCACCCGACGTTCTCCCAGGCTGTCGCTCTCGAGTCTATATTTCATCCTATTTTCCTCCATCGACTATTTTAATGTCGGCAATTTTCTCATAGTATTTGACCAGAGCCGCCATATCCTCATTACCAAGCCCGAGACCGACTGTCCCACTGTAGGCCTCGCGAGTAGCTGATGCCAACGGCAGGGGTGTGCCGACTTTACCGGCCTCATGCAGAACAAGGTTCAGGTCTTTAAAGATCAGGTCGACCGGGAAGTTTTTGGTGTAATTACCCTCCGATATTGCCTGTCCCTTTATTTTGAACAGGGGGGAGCCGAGTGCGCCCGCAGTAATCGTCTGGAGAATAGTTTCGAATGCCAGTCCTGTCCTCCTGCCGAAAACAAGCGCTTCGGCGAATGATGCCATCATATTTCCAAGGAGCATATTAATCACCAATTTCATGCGGGTGCCGTATCCGACTTCTCCGCAGCAGACAATGTCCCTGCCCATAGATTCGAAGAGAGGCTGAAGCTCGTCGAGCAGCCTGGAATCTGCCCCGGCAAGAATCACAAGGGCACCCTCTTCAGCCGGCTTTTTGCTGCCGGAGACGGGGGCATCTACAAATTCCGCTCCCCTGGACTGCACAATCTCTGCCGCCTGCATGGTGGCGTCAATTGAAACCGTGCTCATATTGATGACTGTCTTACCGGTTTTGAGTACCTCTTGGATCGCGCCTGTAATCTCGAGCAGGGCCTCGGGGCCGGTAACCATAATTATGATGATATCACAATCCTCTGCCAGCTCCCAGGGGGCATAATAAACGGCGGCTCCCTCATCCCTGAAAGCCTCGGCACGGGATTCGGTGCGGTTGTAAACTCCCAGACTGAAACCGGCCTTCTTGATATTTCTGGCCATTGGCGCACCCATGGTCCCCAGGCCGATAAATCCGATTTTTTTGTCCTTTATTGACACAGAATTATCCTCCTTTTGAATATCAGATTAGCTATTTGATGGATTATAACAGACGATCCGAAATGCCGCAATCGGTTTCTAAAAAGTCAGAATATAGAAAAAGCCCGCTCGAATTGATCCGGACGGGCATTAATTTCTATTTTATGCACTCAACAGTCGGGCTGTCCATCATTATTGGTGTCGCAGGGGGCGCCGCCGTCGCTAAATATGAAGTTTATAATCATGACCGCATCGCTGACATTGCATGATCCGTCGCAGTTGCCGTCGGCGGCCGCAACAGGCTCAGGCGCTGCGCCACCGGTAAATATGTAATTTATTATATATACCGCATCCGAAATATTTACTACTTCGTCCCCGCTCGCATCTCCGCAGATATAGGCAGGCGGAGGCGGTTCGGTTATCATGATATTTATGAGCATTGTATCACTACCGGCCGGGGAATCTGAGTCTGTGACTACAATCCTGAAGCTGTAATCGGAGGCCCAGGTGGGAGTTCCCGCAAGCAGGCCGGACTCGCCCGCTTCAAATGTAAGCCCGTACGGCAGCTGCCCCCAGGATTTCTCCCAGGTATAGGGTGGAACTCCGCCGACAGCCCAGAACTGATAGCTGTATTCTTCGCCCATCAGGCCATCCGGCACCTCATAAGCCTGCATGTGGAGCAAACCGTCGCAGGCATCCCCGACACCATCACCATCTTCGTCATACTGGTAGGGATTCTGGATGTCATAGCAGTTGTCGCAGGCATCACCCACGCCGTCACCATCATAATCGTCCGTATTGGCGGTGGCCAGAAACGGGCAATTGTCCTCTTCGTCCGGGATGCCGTCATTATCATCGTCCGGATCGCAGGCATCCCCGAGAAAATCACCGTCATTGTCATTCTGGTCGAAATTGGGGGTATCGGGGCAGTTATCGCAGTCATTCCCGACCTCATCCCCGTCATCATCTTTCTGGTCAGCGTTAAAAGTCAGCACGCAATTATCGCTGTCATTTAGTATGCCATCGCCATCAGCATCCGGCTTGGGGAATATATTTCTGATCATGTATTCCTCATCCAGCCCGCAGCCGGCCCAGGGGCAATGGAGGTTGTCAAGGTTATACCAGGCGTTATGGCCGTCATTCCAGCCATAATTAAAGTGATACTGCTTCACTCCATCCAGCTCACGCCAGCCGTCACAGACTATCGCATGAGAATAAATGCGATATTCCATCGGATGTCCCAGCAAAATCTGTTCCTTTACCAGGTTGAACCATGCATCCTGAGTGTGATCGCTGCGCCATTCCCGATCGATCGAGGGATCATAATAGAAATATTCGGGGAAGACAGTGAGGGCTAAATATGTCCAGGTGCCGGACCCGCAGACTCCATAATCCATATTAAAAGCAATTCCAACCTCACGGTTGAGGTGTGCCAGGGCGGCGGCCTGTTCATCATCACAGCCGTCATTGCAGTTATCAACAATGTTGCCCCAGTCATATGGATCTGTAAAATCGGCGCTAAGAGTCCGGCCGTCAGTGGTACCTTCGCACGACTGATCGCCGTTCCAGTAGTAGGAATAACTCCCCTGACCATGCGGGGGCCATTGGTAGTATGCCATGATCTGTGCGGCGGCAGTGGCGACACAACCGACGACGGTCCTGCCCCCGTCACCTATCGGGCAGTCGTTATTATATGGACCGCCCTGATGCCAGCTGGTGGAGAGAAGGGCTTCGCCCTCCTCGCCCGGGTCAACATCCTTGCCCAGCCTGTTGACGAATTCCGATTCAGGTAACGTATATTGAGACCATTTTAAGCCGTTAATTTCATCAAACAGCTTTTCCGATTTTGAAGCCTGGGAGGCTTCCATGCTTCCATAATAATCGACATAAAGGCGAACACGTTCCATTAAAACATCTTTCAACAAGACGGCGAAACCACCTTCAGCATTGACATCAAGGTTGGAATTATCAGAATAGGCCTTGACCGGCGGCAACTCCTTTAATACAGGAACAACCACATAACCCCCGGGCTCAATCGAATACACATTTGCCAACAAGGTGTCGTTGACAATCAATTGTTGTTGATCCACAATCTGCGGATTCTGAGACTCAGCCCAGGCGCCTTTCTGATAGACGATCAAATTGAGCCAATTTTGACCAACCTGATCCATCTCATAATCGGATGCAACCTCGGCCGGGGCGCTTGAAAAAAGAAATAGGATTGCGAAAATAGAAATAGCGATTGCCTGGAAAATAGAAGTCATTACTTTTCCTGGCGATGAGGATAGCTTACTATTGTAGAATTGTCTTTTATGGGAATACAATGCGCCACCTCCCGGGCGATAGGCCAGTAGTTAATGAAGAAGCTGTTTTCATTATTAAAAGATAACCGGCTTCGGGTTTTTGTCAATATTTGAATTGTCGTTCTCTTTTATGTGCTTAAAACTCTTGCAATTATGACGGCAATACTGTAACCTTTATTTGTTTATATTTCGGAAGTTCATTGGTAAATTGGAGCGTATGAAGATCACGGCCTTACATACTGCCAGACTGGTGTCCGAGTTCAGGCAATCCCTTCCGGGGGCGAGAATAAGAAAGCTCAGAAAGTCGGAAAGGGATAAAACAATAGTCATGCATTTGGAAGATGCGCATGACAGATACAGCCTGATATTTCATTTCGGCGGCAAGGATTCCTATCTGTATCTCCTGGATGGCTTCTATACCCGCATTACCACCACCAATTTTCTGCCCCAGCTTCTGGACGCAAGGATCATTAATATCTGCCAGATTGATTTCGATCGGGTAGTTCAATTCGACATAGAGGATGATGAGCGCAGCTTTAAGCTGATATTCGAATTATTCGGTATCAGCAGTAATCTGTTCCTGACTGATGGTTCCGGGACTATCATAACCTCCATTCGAAAGGCCAAGCTGGATCTCAAGAGTTATAGGGCGCCTGAACCGTTAAAACTGGCCAACCCGCTTGAATTTGATGTAGAAAACATCATGGGAATGATCGGCTCCAACAGTGAGTTAAGTTTGAGGGAGGCAATCCTGAAGACATTCGCAGGTATCGACGAGGGAATGCTTCGAGATTTTGAAGAAGAGGGGTCCAATGTCCTGGACGAGGCAGTTTCCAAAATCCGGCCTGAAACAATCCGGAACATTTTATGCAACCTCAGAAAATATTGCGCGGATTTCATTAAGCCAGAAACCGAGCTCAGCCACGATCCGGAGTCGGAATCGATATTGCTTTCAAGTGATGGCGATTTGCAGCAATATTCCTCGATATCGGATATATTTCGTCAATATGCGGCCGGACAGACGCTCAGAAAACCGAAGTCCACAATAAAATCAAGCCTCGCCGGCCAATTAAAAAGGGCCATCAAAAAAGATACAAAGAAGCAAGCGAAACTGGAGGAGCAGCTTGGGAAAGCGGAAGAATACCCTGACCTTCAGCGCCGGGCCGAGCTTCTGGCCATGAACCTTCATAAGGCCGGGCGGGGGATGGACTCGATCGAGCTTGAGGATGTCTATTCTGATCGGGGCGGAGTAATAAGAGTCGAACTCGAGAAATCATTGACTCCCGGCCAGAATGTGGAACGGCTCTTTGCGCGGGCCAAGAAGCTGAAAGAGAAAATCCCCGGGATTCGAGAGGAAATTCAGTTCACCAAAGACCGGCTCGAGCGTCTTGAAAAACTCAGATCCGAACTGGATCGGCTTGCCTCCGATGAGCTTCCGCAGGAACTCGAGAGGGAGTTGGCCGAATTTGGAATCAGGCCGCCGGGGCGAGGCAGAAAAGCAGAACCCCGGGAGCGTCTTCCATACAAGAGGTACACCTCTTCATCGGGAGAGGAAATCTGGGTGGGCCGATCGGCTGCGAATAATGATATACTGACATTCAAGTATGCCCGCAAATATGATCTCTGGCTGCATTCTCAGCAGACCTCCGGCAGCCATGTCATCCTGAGGCGGCCGAATAAGAACCATCAATTTCAAAAGTCCAGTATAGTTGAAGCGGCTGAGATAGCGGCATTTTTTTCGACCGCAAAAAAATCCGACAGTGTGCCGGTGATCTACACCGAGGTCAAGTATGTGCGCAAGCTCAGGAAAGGCAGGCCCGGGGAGGTTTTGGCCGATCGGACCAAATCGATCCTGGTCACACCCCGCAGACCAAAAAATTAAGCTTTTATTTTCCTCAAAGCTTTTATAAATTCACTCCCGATGAAGACAGTTGCGTTTATAATAATAATTCTTGCGGTTGCGGCGGGGCTGTACTTTCTCCTGAAACCGGAAAAGGACATCATGTCCGATCCCCGGATCGATAAGTTTGCCAGAATTCAAGCTGAAATTGAAATTGAAGCCGTGCGTAACAATCAGGACAGCGTTTTGATGGACAGCGTCCGCGACTCGATCTATGAGTATTATAATGTCTCCGCGCAGTGGGTCAAAGAGGTCAGGGGGATGATTGATCGGGATCCGCAGAAATGGGTCGATGTCTACCAGCTAATGATTGACCATGCTGAATATATAAGGGATTCTCTTATGCATAGAAGGCCGATTCAAAGTGATTCAATCTGACATCATTTTTGATCCGGCTGTACGCGATGACATCAAATCTGAAATCGCACCCTGAGACCTCGTGTTCCTGGATATAGCCCTGGGCGGCGGTGATCAGATTTTTCTGCTTCGCATCTGTGACCCAGCTTTGCGGCTCGCCGAATTTATCGCTCCTGGCGGCTTTAACTTCCACAAACACGATAGTATTCTTGATCCTGCAGACTAAGTCGATCTCTTTGTGCCCATATTGATAACTGCGTTCCAGAATCTGATATCCCTTGTTTTCGAGAAAATTTGCCGCCAGATTCTCGGCTTCTGTTCCGAAAGACCTTCTATTGCTTTTCCTCAAGGATAAGACTCTCCTGGATATATTCCGTGTAATCCATGCGGAAACTCCGGCGATGATAGACCGAGGCGCCGTATTTCATTATTGCCTCCCTGTGGAATCTTGTGGCGTAACCCTTATTTTGTTTGAATTTATACTGTGGGCAGTGATGATCAATCAGGTCCATTATTCTATCGCGCGTAACTTTGGCCAGGATCGAAGCGGCGGCTATACAGGTCGATCGGAGATCCCCTTTTATCAGTGATTGCTGGGGAATATCCGTGTCCGGTATTTTCTTGTTTCCGTCAACCAGTATTACCTGGGGCTGAATCTCAAGATTCTCAAGCGCGATCCGCATTCCCACTAAGGATGCCTGGTAGATATTGATCTTATCGATAATCGACTGGTGGACAGATACGATTTTATAATCCAGCGCTTTTCTTATGATATATTCATAAAGCCTCTCGCGCTTTTCGGGTAAAATCACTTTGCAGTCATTGATGCCGTTGGTGCGGAATTTCTCGGGCAGAATTACCGCGGCGCATACCACCGGGCCTGCCAGGGGCCCTACGCCGGACTCATCGACGCCCGCTATGTATTGAATTCCTTCACGCCTGAGCTGATTTTCTATCCGCTGACTTGCCTTCATTTGAAGGCTATTTAAAAAAGTTAAATCCATGCAGCAAGAAAATAGTTGCAGATTACGTCCCTGATTTTGTCATAAATTCTACTGCGGCATGAAGCTGAACGTTTGGAGAAAAACAGAATTGCCCGCGTACATAGTTGAAACTTACTCTGTTGATCAGGGACGCGAATGGTCGGGAATCAATTTAATTCGATTGTTTCTCTCGGCAATGAAAACTCCCGCCAGGACTATTATTCCGCCCACCACAAAATTGCGGGTCAGCTGTTCAGACAGGAATATATAGGACAGGGCTGTCGCCAGGAGCGGCTGCAGGAAGATGAATACGCTCAACCTTGAGGCCTCCAGGTATTTCAATGCCCAGAACCATACGGGGTAGGCAATCCCGGAGGTTACGACGGCAGTATATAGAAGCGCGATCCAGGAAAGAAGATCAACCTGAGCGTAATCGAAGGTCAGGGTATCATAAGCCCCGATGGGAATAAATAATATCGTACCGAATGTCATAGTATAGGTTATGGCCAGAATAGAGCCCAGTTTTTTGACCAGTCCTTTTCCGAAAACTGTGTAAAGCGCCCACCCGATCACGCCCAGGAAAATTATCAGGTCGCCTTTTACAAATTCAGGCTCTATCGTAATCTGGCGATCCGAAAGCACCAGTACCACTCCGGAGAACGCCAGCAGTATTCCAAACATTTTAACAAGTCTGAATTTCTCCTTCAAGAGTGGAATTACAATTAGATAGACCAGTAAAGGAGTGAGACCGTACATCAAGGCGGCATGCCCGGGAGTCGTGAACTGCAATCCATAAAAGAGCAAGCCCTGATTGCAGGGAATGGCCAGGAAGCCCAGTACAGCAATCCAGAGCCAATGCTTTTTATCGGGGATTAGCTTCCTTCCCTGTATGAACAGGAAAATATTGAGGATGATGACTGAGATTACAAATCTCGTAATTCCCAATGTGAGTGGATCAAAATCACGTAAGGCGATCTTTAGAAAGAGGGGAGTGGCGGCAAATACAATTTGCCCGAAAACTATTATAATATATAATCTCACGGCAGACATATCTGCAAACACCGCCGACTGCTAAAAAACGTTTTTCTCTGGCTAAATAATGCTCTTGATATATCCGCCGTCAATCTGGATCGCGGTTCCGGTAATATAAGCCGCCTGCTCGGATGCCAGAAAGGCGATCAGGTTGGCGGTCTCCTCCGGTTCGGCCAGACGATTCATGGGGATCGAGCGCTCCCATGATGTGAACAACTGCTTCACTGTAAATTTGGATTTTTTTGCGAGTCCCGCCGCAAAATCCTTGAGCCGGTCGGTAGCGGTGAAACCGGGGCAGATCGAATTGACCGTTATATTATGCCGGGCCATCTCGTTTGAAAGAGACTTGGTAAAGCCCAGGACTCCCGCCCGCACGGTGTTGGATAAAATCAGGTCATCCAGAGGCTGCTTCGCGGAAATAGATGTTATGGCGATGATCCGTCCCCATTTACGCTTCTTCATGCCCGGCACTGCCAGCCTGCACATGTTTATCGTGGATTTCAGATTAAGTTCGATGGCCCATGAAAAATCCCGCTCAGTAAGCTTCTCAAATGTCCCCTGCGGCGGGCCGCCGGCATTGCATACGAGAATGTCCACCTTTTTCAAGTATTTCTCCGCCGTCCTGAATAATTTTTCGAGGTCTTTGGATGAGGTGACATCACATTTGACCGGCAGAACCTCCCGTCCACTCTGCTCCTGAATGTCTTTGGCCGCCTTGTTCAAAGCCTCATTATTGCGGCTGCAGATTACAACCCTGGCGCCCTCCTCGGCCAGCTTTTGGGCCACAGCCTTACCCATTCCTTTTGACGAGGCCGCGACTATCGCTACTTTGTCTGTTAAGCCCAAATCCATGTCACACCTTCATTTCAGCTAATTTTTTATAAAGATGAATAGTGGAATTAATTCCCCGCTTGAAATCCCTCAAGTCAAACCATTCATTGGGCGAATGCTCATTCGAATCCGGCTGTGCAAAACCGAACAGAATGGTGTCCACTCCCAGAATCTCCTTGAAAACGTTTACGATCGGTATCGAACCGCCTTCTCTGGTATAAAGAGGCTCCTTGCCGAAACCTTCCTGTATAGCGTCAGCCGCCGCCTGCATCATCGGATTTTCCCTTGACACCATACCGGGCTTGGCTCCGCCCGAAGTGGTCACCTGAACATCGACCCAGGCGGGAGACAGCTCTGTCAGGTATTTCTGCAGCAGACCGCAGATTTTGACCGGGTCCTGCTTGGGAACCAGGCGCATGGTGATTTTAGCTCCGGCCCAGGACGGTATAATTGTCTTAGTGCCCTCACCGCTGTAACCCCCGTAGATGCCGTTGATCTCGAGCGTTGGCCGGGCCGACTTACGTTCCAAAGTGGTATAGCCCTTTTCCCCGACCAGACCTTTGCTGCCGACTTCCAGAAGGAACGCCTTCTCATCAAAGGGGAGCTTTCTGCTTTCCTCGCGCTCCCAGTCGGCGACATCAACAACATCATCATAGAACCCGGGGACGGTCACTTTATGGTCATCATCATGAAGCTTCGCAATAATATTGCAGAGCTCATGAATCGGGTTGGGCACAGCTCCGCCGTACGATCCGGAATGGAGATCGCGATTGGGGCCGACCACCTTTATCTCCGCGATCGCTATTCCCCTCAGGCTCACGGTAAGCGCGGGCAGGTCGCGGCCAAACATTGCGGTATCGGAGATGATCGCCAGGTCACACTTGAGCATATCCTTGTGCTCTTCCAGGAATGTATCTAAATGAGCCGACTGAATCTCCTCTTCACCCTCGAATATAATTTTGAAATTGATGGGTACGCTGCCTTCGGTTTTGAGGAACGATTCAATCGCGGCGGCATGTATCATAATCTGCCCTTTATCGTCGGCCGAACCGCGGGCATACATTTTATCTTCCACGATTTTCGGTTCAAACGGAGGGGATTCCCAGAGCTCCAGGGGATCGACCGGCTGGACATCGTAATGACCATAGATCAGCGCGGTGGGCGCCTGCGGGTTATTGATATATTCGGCATACACGACCGGATGGCCGGGGGTCTCGAATATCTTTGGCTCAAGTCCCATCCACCTCAATTTATCCACCAGGAATTCGGCGCATTTTTTCATATCGTCCTTGTGCTCGGATTGTGCTGAAACTGAGGGGATTTTGAGCAGTTCGATCAGAACCTGTACGAAATTATCGAAATTTTTGTCAGCATATTCTAATGCTTTCATCGAAGCCTCCTTATTGTAAAGGATTAGCTTAAATTGCCGGGGCCTCGATGTCAAGGCAATTCTTTTTTATTCCTGTTATTTGGAAAAATTGGTGGAAATTTCAGGCGATAATATTATATATGGCAGGGCCGATAATTTGAACCATATACTCGACCTGTTGTAAAAATGGATAACTATCGGAGGAACATGTGAAGAAGCTATTAATACCATCCACAATAATTCTTGTTTTGTGCTGGGCTGCGGTCGGTTCGGCCGATATGCAAACTGAGCTGGTAATCAAAAGTTTCGATGAATATCTGTCTTACATGAAAGAGGGGCAGTATGATCAGGCCTCGGCTCAATGGCTTCCCGATTATATTTACGAGGTGTACAAATTCGGCATCTTCTATACGAATGCTCCCTATAAATACGACTGCAATTCTTACCTGACTGAACACCTGGATGAATATAAACAGGACCAGCTTGAAATAACCTACAGCGCCATGCCCAGCATGTATGAGGTTTACAAGATACTGGCCAGGTACGATGAAAATAGCGGGAATGGGAATTCCGGGGCTCAGGACGAATATTACTTGATGAAGGGTGCCGATGCGAATTTTTACCTGGTCCCCAATTACTGGCCCCTGCTCCCCAACATGGACAGCAAAGAGGGAAAATACTACAAGCTTTATTATAATAAAGAAAGTCAGATAAACGACAGCGCGCTGGCGCATATCGATCTGCTTGTTGATAGTATCGCACGGAGGCTGGAACTTTCACCCCAGCTTCTGGAGCGCCTGAGCATGGACAAGTTCAATTATTTTCTGTGCGAGAATGCCAACCAGATTGCGATATATGCCGGCAGGTACGTCCCCGGATGGCACGATCCGGCCGGAGACTTCATCATCACGAATTATCTTCCCCATGGCACACCGATGGCGGATTTTCTGATAAAATATAAACTCAGCGAGCTGCCCCTGCACACTTTGCCTTTCATGGAGAAGGGCCTGCCTGTATATCTGGGTGGAAGAGCTGGTGCGGACCTCGGCGTTTTCGGGCAGATGGTCAGGTTCAGCCTGGAATCCGATTTTATGAAGCTGGAAGATATCCTGAGCGCCGCAGATTTTGAGGAAAAGACCGGCGGGCCCGATTTCGGTTATACCCTTTCAGCCTATTTTGTCGGATATCTGGTAGAAGAACTTGGGATTGGCGGGGTCCTGGACATATATCTGCAATTATCCGGAGACGGGGAATTTGTCGATACTTGCTCGATGAATACGGTCAAGAGCATTCTGGAGAATCAAACCGGCCGGGACTGGCAGTCGCTGGAAAGCGGATTCGAAGATTATTTTAATCAGGTTGAATTCAATATGGATCTCGTTGAGAAGGCAAGCGGAAATGTCCTCTATCAATCCGGTACCCCCGGGATTTCCGTTTCGCTTTACATGGATGGGGATTACCTTATTCTCGATGCTTATGCAAATGATGAAGGTTCTGCGGTTAACGCGGCCATGCTCCTTAATAATACCGGAGCGGATATAACCGGAAATTACAGGTCTTCGCTGTTTGAAAAACATTTCCCCGAGCGTGAATATGACGGGCAGTATTACGGCCTGATATTTGGGCCGGAGGAATTGGGCGTATATAACTATCTCACCAATGAAATTGCCGCTAAATATATAAGCTCGCTGGCCGATCCCGATCAGCAGGTTGATCCCTCACATATAACTTTTAAAATACCCAGGAGTATCCTGCCGGGAGATTTCGGTCAGTTGACGCTGGAAGTTTTCGAGATGCCCTGACGACATCAGGCTGATTCTCTGATTCCTGGAACTATTTATTTTTATTTACATTTCTGTAATCAAAGTATATAGTAATTTCAAAATCGGAGTGTATATGCGTCTTTTTGTTACAGGAGCGAGCGGCTATTTCGGAAGCAACCTGCTTCCGCGTTTGATAGAAGCGGGACACAAGCTGGTATGCCTTATCCGCAAGGGCTCTGAAAAGAAGATCGAGAAATACCTGGAGGATATCGAGATTATCTCCGGCGGCATTTCCGAGATACCTTCCTGGAAAGACCAGCTCGAGGATATAGACGCATTTATAAACCTGATCGGCATCATTCGAGAGTTTCCCTCAAGAGGGATAACATTTGAGAAGCTTCATTTCCGGACAACCAAATCGCTGGCCGATCTTGCCTCCGAGAGAGGTATCAAGCGCTTTCTGCAGATGAGCGCGCTGGGGGCCTCGCCCGACTCCAAAGCTGAATACCACAGAACAAAATATAAAGCCGAGCAGTATCTGCAGGAGAGCGGCCTGGCCTGGACTATTTTCCGTCCAGCTTTCATAATCGGCAAAGGCAATGATTTTGTGGAAACCGTTTTAAATCTCATGGATTCGGCTCCGCTTTTTCCCATAATCGGTAGCGGGGAGTATCGTATGCAGCCGGTTGATGTGGATAATGTAACCGAGGGCTTTGTCAAATCACTGAGCGAACAGACAGCCTCTGGAAAGATTTATGAAATCGGCGGGCCCGACCGCTTCAGCTATAATCGCATGGTGGATCTGATCGCCGAGGCGCGCGGTAAGAAAGCCCGCAAGATACATCTTCCGGTTTTCATGATGAAAGGCGTCGCCGGCCTCTTCGAATATTTTAAGTCGTTCCCTTTGACCAAAGGGCAGATCAATATGTTGTTGGAAGAGAATTTTACTGACTCGAGGGAGTTCTTCGAGGACTTGAATATAACGCCGATCATTTTTGACGAGAGCATCAAGAAAGCTCTCTCGTAATAAAAGGAAAGGAATCAGTTATGTTAAAAGAGGGTAATAAGGCTCCAGCCTTTAATCTGGAATCTACCAGCGGCGACAAGGTCGCTCTGAAAGATCTGGCAGGAAAGAAAGTGGTCCTGTATTTCTATCCAAAGGATGACACTCCCGGATGTACCAAAGAAGCGCAGGCCTTTCGGGATGCATTCAATAAGATCAAGAAAAAGGGCGCGGTGGTGCTGGGTGTGTCGCCCGACAGCCGCGAGTCGCATGAGAAATTCACCGAGAAATATGAACTGCCGTTTCCGCTTCTGGTGGACAAGGACCATAAAGTTGCCGAAAAATACGGCGCCTGGGTGGAGAAAAATATGTACGGCAAGAAGAAATGGGGCATACAGCGGTCGACATTTGTAATTGACCCCGATGGCAGGGTGAAGAAGGTCTTTCCAAAGGTAAGGGTTGAGGGTCATGTTGACGAGGTGTTGAAGCAGCTATGACATTTAAAGGAGAAATTGAGATGGCCGAGTTTGTCGAAGTTTGTGCTGAAGCTGATATTCCTCCGGGAACCGGTAAGATGTTCGAAATCGGCAGGGAAGAGATCGGGGTCTTCAACATTGGTGGAAAGTTCTATGCGATTGATGACCTCTGTCCGCATGAGGGCGGGCCGATGCATGAGGGTGCGGTCTCGGGCGAGATTGTGACCTGTCCATTGCACGGCTGGCGCACCAATGTTGTGACAGGCGAATCTCTGGAACTGCCGGGTATTAAGGTGAACAGATTCGAAGTCAAAGTCGAGAATGGAAAGGTGTTTGTGAAGGTTTAATTATGAATATACTCAATCCAAAAGTCAAAGAATATATCGAGGGCGCAATCCCTGCCCGTAAAGCGCCGCTGGATGAGATGGAAGCTTATGCCGGGGAGCATGGCTTCCCGATTATCGGACCATTAGTCGGCACTCTTCTAAAACAGATAGCATATTCGATCAGGGCCAAACGGATCTTCGAGCTCGGCTCTGGCTATGGCTACTCGGCACTCTGGATGGCGCAGGCGCTTCCCGAGGACGGCAAAATCTTTCTGACCGACCGCAAGGAAGAAAATAGGGAAATGGCCATCCGCCATTTCGAAAAAGCGGGGCTTTTAGATAGGATGGAATTTTTTGTGGGCGATGCCCTGGAGACATTCAAACAGCATGAGGGGCCGTTTGATATTATCCTCAATGATATCGACAAGACCGGCTATCCGGATGTGATTCCGTATGTGAAGGGTCGTCTCAAATCAGGAGGATATTTTATTACCGATAATGTTCTCTGGAGCGGGCGGATTTTCGATGATGAATTGGAAGATTCCACCAGAGCAATTTTGAAGTTCACCAAGCATCTATATGATGATCCCGACTTCCTGACCACGATTCTCCCATTGCGTGACGGCATTTCGGTCGCAGTGAAATTGTAGATTTAATATCCCAATATGGGTGCCCGCCACAAACTCGTTTTGTGGCGGTTTTTACTGCGATATTTTGATTGGCATCCTTCTGTAATTATATTGACAGTTCTTAATAAATCCCTAATATTCATATAGGCAGTACACAAAATCCGGGAGTTTAGATTTTGCCAATTTCAAATAATGCCAGAACGAGTGTTGCGGTGGCGATGATTATTATTTTGGTCGTAGTCATAAATTCTTCCTGCTCGCATGTCCATAATTATTACTATAAAGATGAACCTCGTGAATTCTATTCGGGGCCCTATAAAGTCAATGCCAGTGTATGGCCAAGTTACTGGGATGATTCCGTGCGGGCGTATATTGGTTTTTCGCCAGGTTACTGGCTCAGTCCGGATGTAGATTCTTCGGAAGTGAGAATCTTTCTATGGCTCACAATTTCTACCTTTTCCGATTCAACTGATGTCAACTGGCATCCGGGTTTCGATAGCGTTGTTGCAATCAAAAAGGATTACACAGATACAAATCTTCTGAATCTCGACAGTCTTGACATAACCGAGGAAACAGACTGGCATCCGCGCCGGGAAACCTATGAGTATGGCCCAATTGATTTTGAGGATGTGTATCCTGACACAATCTATTTTAGTTATGACCTCCTGAAAATTAGTAATGAATCAGGAGAGATTCTTTACAGGGAAAGACAAAGCCTGATCAGCACTTTTGAGGCTGACAGAAAAAATTTTCTCATTGATTTTCTTGATGGTTATTGATGCACATATTCGGCCTTCCAAAGAATCGATTGACGGCAAATCAAAAAATCCTTATTTTATTCAGTCTGAAATTGATAATTTTTTCACAATTACGGTTTCTGGTTAAAGAATCGTATATCCTTGAAACAGCATGTTTTGCAAAAAAATTCTCTGATATAGATTAAGGAGTTTGTATGGCTGATGAAGAACGCGAAGTATTTGAGTCTGATATACTGATAGTCGGAGCGGGGGTGGCCGGACTTTCCTGTGCCTACCACCTGAAAAAGCTCATAAATCAATACCAGGAAAATAAAGCCGATGACGACAAGGACCTTTCCGAAACCATGATCGTGGTGCTGGAAAAGGGCCCTCATGTCGGCGCCCATTGTTTATCCGGCGCGATTATGGATCCCAAGGGTATAGCCGAACTGATGCCGGATTATATCGAGAAGGGGGCTCCGTTGGATAATGTCATCGAAGAGGATGCGCTTTATTACTTCCGTGAAAATGGCCAGATCAAACCGCCTTATGCCCCGCCTGATATGCACAACAAGGGCTTCCCGGCAATGTCGCTCAATAAATTCACCGCCTGGCTGGGCGAGCAGGTCGAGGCGGAGGAGGTCGATATCCTGACTGCCGCGGGCGGGCAGCATGTGCTCTATGATGATGATAAGGTTATCGGAGTTCGCACCGAGGATAAAGGCCTCGATAAAAAAGGTGAAAAGAAGCCCAGTTATGAGCCCGGTACCGATATTCAGGCCAAACTTACATTATTCGCAGAGGGCACCCGCGGCAATCTGACCAAGACCCTCGTAAATAAACTCCATCTCCAGACAGTAAATCCTCAGGCTTATACGACCGGGGTGAAAGAATTGTGGGAGATTCCCGAGGGACGTTTCGAAAAACCGACAGCCTATCATACATTCGGACATCCGCTCGACTCGAAAACATTCGGCGGCGGATTCATATATTCGCTTAATAACAATCGTGTCTCGCTCGGATTTGTCACGGGACTCAACTACCGCAATCCGCTTACCGATCCGCACAACATGTTCCAGAAATACAAACAGCACCCGTTTGTGAAAAAGATTCTGGAGGGCGGGAAGATGCTCCGCTACGGGGCCAAGACAATTCCCGACGGCGGTTATTATTCCATGCCCAAATATTACGGCGACGGTTTCATGATTGCGGGTGACTCGGCCGGATTTTTGAATCCGCGCCGGCTGAAGGGGATTCACCTGGCGATCAAGTCCGGTATGCTTGCGGCGGAGACAATGTTCGAGGCATTGCTTGCCGATGATTTCTCAGAAAAGAAGCTCAAAGCATATGAGGACAAGGTCGAACATTCCTGGATCAAGGATGAGCTCTGGCCCGTGCGCAATTTCCATCAGGCTTTCGAGAACGGTATCTACCGCGGGCTTTTCCATATCGGCATGCAGATGATTTCCGACGGCGGGGGATTCAATGATCCCTGGAGGGTCGAGGAAGATCATAAGCATATGAAGAAGCTGAAGGAATATTTCGGCACTACCGATGTCGATCCCAACAGCCAGAAGACCAAGTTTGATAATGAGCTGACATTCAATAAACTCGATGACACATATTATTCGGGCACCAAGCATGAGGAGGATCAGCCGCCGCATCTGGTGATAGCCGATTACGATATCTGCAACAACCGCTGCACGATCGAATACGGCAATCCATGCCAGCATTTCTGTCCGACCTTTGTGTATGAGATGGAGGAGGACGAAAAGACCGGCAAGAAGAAGCTGAAGCTGAATCCATCCAACTGCGTGCATTGCAAGACATGTGATATCGCCGACCCGTACGGCATAATCACCTGGGTAATCCCGCAGGGCGGCGAAGGCCCAAATTACGACGATTTATAGTATGGGTGCCCCATCTCTTCAGAGATGGGATGATATTTTTCGTGCGCGGCGTATGTCCTCATGCGCCCCGCAGCATACGGACTCATAGCGCAGGTTCTCTGCGAATCCGTCAACAGCCGGATCTTTGACCTGCCATCGCCGACAAATTAATTTGTCGGCGGCACCCCGAAATGCAAAGAGGCATGATCACAGGGATCATGCCCTACAGCTCCTCCATTCTCCCCGCCATTCCTCTTGATTTATCACCATATTTTTTGTTTATAGAATAAAACAGATTTCGAATATAAAATGGAGGTCATGATGGGTTTGAAGGACAGGCTCGCACTCGTAACAGGCGCAAGCCGTGGAATCGGCGCCGCCACCGCAAAGCTTCTGGCCGAAGCCGGCGCAAAAGTAATCGTCAACTACAATCAGAATAAAGAGGCTGCTGACATCGTGGTGGAGAATATCCTCTCAAACGATGGAAAGGCTGTGGCAATTCAGGCGGATGTGAGAGATAAGACACAGGTTGATGCCATGGTCAAAGTCGCAGTCGATGAATTCGGACCGATCGACATATTGGTTCTGAATGCCGGCATGAAAGTACCTTATAATCTATTTGTCGATCTTACCTGGGACGATTTCGAGACCAAGGTGATGGGGGAGATGCAGTGCTTTTTCTATCCATTGAAAGCGGTAATACCTTCAATGATTGAAAACAAGAATGGCGATATAATTGGAATCTCGAGCGGCCTGTCCCGTCGTCCGGGACCAAATTTCAGCGCACATACAACCGCCAAGTCCGCTGTTGACGGCCTGATGAAATCGCTGGCGCTCGAACTCGGCCCGCACAATATCAGGGTGAATACGATAGCGCCCGGATTTACGTTGACCGATGCCACCTCCTGGATGCCCAAGGATCGTGTCGAGACGATTGCGAAGATGACACCATTACGTAGAGTGGGAATGCCCGAGGATATTGCCAGCGCGATTGTGGCAATACTGTCGGATCAGTTCGGATTCATGACAGGGGCATATATCCCGGTCAGCGGCGGGAGTCTGATGATTTAATTTATTTGACAGGCAATGATTCAGTAGAATCTTTGTTGATACTACTGCTTTTTGGCGAAGCTGCTCAAGAGCCACTTGCCGTTTTCCTTAGTGAAATAGAAGGAGCAGTCGACTTTTTCCTGGCCCATCATAGTCGCCCGCAAGCAGGCACGGCATTCATCCTCGGTCGACTCGTTGGCAATGCTGACACCCTCGATCTTATAACCGGCTTCGCGGTTCAGCTCCATATTTTTAATCTGGCCCGGCTTTTGTAATATCATTCTCACATGCTGGGTCATGGAATCGTTGCAGAGTTTATAGGCTTCGGTTGAATCGCCGGAAGTGAAATATTCAGCGAACCAATAGGCGGCGTATTCACAGGTGCCCTCCTCAAGATCGGCGGGCAGGACCTCCTCACCGTGAGGCACCACAAACGGATTGGGAGGGGGATTCTCCTCATACTTAGGATTGGTGGATGTCATTTCATCTTTTCTTAAGACCCCATCCTCACCCAGAGTCCAGGACCTCTCCTCGGCGGCTTCTGCCTTCTGGGATTCCTGAACTTCTTTACCCTCCTCATCTCCACCGCAGAAAACAAACAGGCCGACCATAAATATTGAGACTACCAGCAATATTAGATTTCGCATCATTCCCTCCTTCATATCATCCTCCTAATTGAAAGATTTTCCACTCACCATCGACAAGTCTGAGCTTGAATCCGCAGCTTTCATCGGGAACATCATTTAAAACGGCGGTAACGCAAGCCTGACAGACACTGCTGTCCTGCGAATATGCTTCTATCGCTACCGACTTTATATACATGCCCTGATCCCGGATTCTTTGAAGGTTTTTTAGTTGAGTTGTATTCAAAAACATGGCTCTGACTATCAATTTGGTAGTATCGTTACAGTATTTCATAGCCTCGGAAGAATCAACCGCCGCCAGCGCCTGGGAAAATTTCGCCGCAGCATGAGCGCATGTCCCCGGCTCGAGGCTGTCCACCGGTATCTGCGGCCCCTTAACCGGCGGCGCGGGAGGCTCATACCCGTATTCCGCATGCCTTTCCTGCTCAGCCTTCTGGTAATCTTCAGTTTTATGGACCGTTTCCTGATCCCCGCCACCACAGGCAAGCAGTCCCGCACCAAGCAAGAGAATTATTATCGCAAAACACTTCATTTATACAAATGCTCTCCGCAAATTTACTGATCGGAATCCCGCGACCTCATCTTGGCCTCATTCCAGAACGAATCCATCTCCTCGAGATTAGAATCATTTAAAGATTTACCGTTTTGCGCAAGTTTTTTTTCAACATATCGAAACCGGTCTATAAACTTTTTATTCATATGGTTTAAGGCAGTTTCAGGATCTATCTCAAAAAATCTGGCCAGATTGACTACCGCGAAGAGCAGGTCGCCGATCTCCTCTTCGATTTTTTCTGTTGAACTGGATTCGATTGCCTCCTGCAGTTCCCTGATCTCCTCTTCAGCTTTCACCAGAACATCCTGCCACTTCTCCCAGTCAAATCCAAAGCGTGCCGCCTTCTGCTGAAGTCGGAATGCTCTCAGGAGCGCAGGGGCAGTGCGCGGAATTCCGGAAAGAGCAGATTCGGATTTATCCTCTTTTTCCCGCAGCTTTATTTGTTCCCAGTTATGGGTGACCTCGTCCGGAGTCAGTTCCGCTTTCTGTTTGAAAATATGGGGATGGCGATTGATCAATTTCTCAGAAATGGACCTGGCGACATCTTCTATATTAAAGCTCCCCTCCTCCGAGGCCATCTGGGAATGAAATACTATCTGCAAAAGCAGGTCCCCCAGTTCTTCCCGCAGCTTATTCATGTCGCCATCCTCAATGCTGTCAATGACTTCGTAGGTCTCCTCGAGCAGGTAGGGGATGAGCGATTTATGGTTCTGCTTACGATCCCAGGGACATCCATCGGGAGCCCGCAATTTCCGCATTATTCCCACAAGACGTTCAAATTCAGACATAAACCAAACCTTAACCTAATATACAACGTAAGTTTACCGATATTCCATCAATATATAAGGGAATCAGGAACTTTCCAAGCCCCTTTTAAGTAGTTCTTGACAAAAAGACAATTTTGGTTAAAATACCGGTCTGAAAAATAGACAAGAAGGAAGTATGACAGATATACCGAAACAGTACAGCCCCCATGAGAAGGAATCTGCCTGGTACGAGCACTGGCTTGAAAAGGAAATCTTCACAGCCAGCGTCAGTGATAATGGCAAGGAGCCATACAGTATTGTCATACCGCCGCCCAATGTCACCGACGTACTGCATCTGGGTCATGCGCTGAATAACATCCTGCAGGATATTATGATCCGCTGGAAACGCATGGACGGTTATGAATCGGAATGGCTCCCGGGCGTGGATCATGCCGGTATTGCCACCCAGGTTAAGGTAGAAAAGGAGCTGATCAAGGAAGGAACCAGCCGTCAGCAGATCGGCCGGGAAAAATTTCTGGAGCGAGTCTGGGCCTGGAAAGAGGATAAATTTGACAATATTATCAACCAGTTGCAGCAGATCGGATGTTCCTGCGACTGGAGCCGCACGCGCTTCACTATGGATGAGGGCCTCTCGGAGGCTGTCAAAGAGGTATTCATACGCTTGTATAATGAAAAACTCATTTACAAAGGCGAATATATAACCAACTGGTGCCCGCGCTGCCAGACCTCGATCTCCGATGATGAGGTGGAGCACAAGGATTTCAGCGGACATCTCTGGTATGTCAAATACAAGATCAAAGGCTCCGACAATTACCTGACCATCGCCACGACCCGTCCGGAGACGATGCTGGGCGATACCGCCCTGGCGGTCAATCCCTCCGACAAGCGCTACCAGAAATGGGTTGGAAAGACGGCTATCTTGCCCATCCTCGAAAGAGAGTTGCCGATCATCGCCGATGATTACATTGATCCTGAATTCGGCACCGGAGTTCTCAAGGTTACCCCGGCTCATGATCCCAATGATTTTGAAATCGGACAGCGGCATGATTTGCAGAAGCTGAATATATTTACGCCCGATGCTCATCTTAATGAAAATGCCGGCAAATTCAAGAGCCTCGACCGCAATGAGGCGAGGAAGGCTGTGGTCAAGGAGCTGGATAAGAAAGGGCATCTGGCTAAAACTGAAAATTATACCGTTTCAGCCGGCACCTGTTACAGATGCAACACGGTTATCGAACCATATTTAACAGAGCAGTGGTATGTCAAGATGAAGCCCCTGGCAAAGCCTGCGATTGACGCTGTCAAGACAAGCAAGCTGCATTTTCATCCGGACTACTGGTCCAAAACCTACCTGCACTGGCTGGAAAATATCCGCGACTGGTGTATCTCCCGCCAGCTCTGGTGGGGACATCGTATACCGGTTTATTACTGCGATGACTGCGGGAATGTCTGGGCAGCCAAGGAAGATCCGGAGAAATGCCCCGAATGCGATTCCAGCGATGTCCGGCAGGACGAGGATGTCCTGGATACCTGGTTCTCGTCGTGGCTATGGCCCTTCTCGACCTTTGGATGGCCGGAGGAGACTCCTGAATTGAAGCGTTTCTATCCCACAGATTCTCTCTTTACCGCTTCGGAGATCATATTCCTGTGGGTGGCCCGGATGGTTATGGCAGGCTATAAGTTTATGGGTGAGATTCCGTTTACTGATGTCTATATTCACGGGACTGTTCGCGATGGTCAGGGGCGGAAGATGAGCAAGTCTCTTGGCAATGGAATCGACCCGAGAGATGTTATCAAAGAATTCGGCGCCGACTCATTGCGAATCTCCTTGCTTCTGGCTACCCCGGAGGGCCAGGACCCGAATATTACCATGAACACCTTCGAGCTTGGCCGCAATTTCGGAAATAAAATCTGGAACGCCTCCCGCTTCGTTAAGATGAATCTGGGCGAGGATTTCCCGCGGGAACTTATAGATAATATCGAGTTTCCCGATAAGCTCGATCTGATGGATGAATGGATACTTTCACGTCTCAATGCGACCATACGTGATGTCCGCAAGAACCTGAATAATTTCAAGATTTCCACCGGAGCCAAGAATCTTTATGACTTCATCTGGCGCGATTACTGCGACTGGTATGTCGAACTTGCCAAACCGAGGCTTTATGAGCATGGGGATGAGCAGGATGGCAAGGTGGTACGCAATATCCTGGCTTATGTTATGGATAACATGCTCAGGCTCCTGAGCCCCTACATGCCGTTTATAACGGAGGAGATCTGGCACCTGATGCGCGATATGCCGATGGGTGCGGGGGAGACCATTACCCTTCAAAAATATCCCGAGCTCAATGAGGAGCTTATAAACAGTGAACTTGAGAAGAAGATGGAGGCTATCCAGACAGTCGTCGGGACCATCCGTTCCACCCGGTCGGAGATGAATGTCCCGCCCTCGAAGAAGGCGGATATCTTTATCAGGATCGATAATCCCGAGCTGGGGAAAATTATCAGGGACTATTCGGGCTATATAAAGTATCTGGGGCGAATTGAAAATCTGGAAGTTGGAGAGGATATCAGGAAACCCTCGCAGGCGGCTTCTGCTGTTATCAAGGGGGCAGAGATATTCATACCGCTGGCGGGCTTGATAGATATTGAAACCGAGCGCAGGAAGCTCGAGAAAGACCTCGAGAAGGCCAGGAAACAGCTCGAAAAGACCAGCAAGAAACTCGGCAACATGGAGTTTATCAAGCAGGCCCCGGATGAAATCGTGGAGAAAGAGCGGGTCAAAAAGCAGGATTTCGAGGTTATAATAGAAAAACTGAACAAAAACCTCGAGCAGTTGTTAGGATGGTAAAATTCAGCTTGCATTTGGGGCGGGATTTTTATATAATTATTGATTATACTTTTTGAGGAGGATAAAATTGGCTAAGGTTTGTGACATTTGCGGAAAGAAGCCCATGTTCGGCCATAACGTTTCCCACGCTAATAATGCGACCAAGAGAAGGTTTAATCCTAATCTACATAAAGTCCGGGCGCTGGTCAATGGCCGCCCGACCAGGCTCAAGGTGTGTTCTTCCTGCCTGAAGGCAGGCAAGGTCATCAAGGCCCCATCCAAACCCCGACCGGCTGCCGTCCGGGAATCGATCTAACCCGGACCGGACACGGTTCTATTCTGAGCATCTGCGGGGGCTTTTTATAATTCTATGACACAGATTTATTCTGCCCGAATTAAAAATTAGGGGTCTATGTTTCGATTATTAATGTTGACACTTGACTAAATGAAATTTATATGAAACCTCCATGCTGGAATTGTGTTATAGATTTGAAAATAGAATTGTAGATTTATGAGGTCTTATTTCGGATCTTATTGAACAACAAGAATATACAAAACTAACTCTTTAATCGAAAGGTGAACTATGCAGATCTCTCGTAAAGCCGATTATGCTCTCAGGGCGATCACTTTTCTGGTCAACCAGCCTGAAAACAAGCGCTCGTCTATTTCTGAAATCGCTGAGAGCGAGGGCATTCCCCGTGACTTTCTGGCCAAGATCCTGAAGGAACTCTGCCGCACCGGATTTTTGAAATCATTCCAGGGTGTTACCGGAGGTTATCAGTTGGCCAAAGATAAATCGCAGATTTCATTTTTGAATGTCATCGAGGCGATGCAGGGCGAAGTCAAGGTCAACATGTGTGTGGATGATAATGGCGGCTGCCAGTGCAATCATCGGATAAGCTGTACCATGCTGCCCTTCTGGAAGAAGATTCAGAAGAATGTTGTTCGTGATCTCAGTGAAGTTACATTTGACGATCCGAAATTCATTCGCAAATAAAGGTTATTTTTATTTCAATGCTGATTTTGGGCAGTATCTACAAATTTTTTCTTGTATAACAAAAGGGATCAGCTAATTTTATCACGTGCAAAAAAATCAAGCCTATCTGATTCTCTTCATGGCCATGCTCGCAGTGGGATGGGCGGCTATTTTTATCCGCTGGTGCGAAGGCCTTCATCCGCTTCTAATATCTTTCTACCGCATGTTCTGGGCGGCGCTGATCATTCTTCCTTTCAGCCTCTCCCGGCCAAAGAAAACTTTCCGCGGCATAAAACTGCGTGACCTGTTTATAATGCTGGCGGTCGGGTTCGTTCTGGCCATGCATTTCGCCTCCTGGATAACCTCGCTTTTCTACACATCCGTGGCCAGCTCCACCGTAATCGTTACCACTCAGCCCATATATGTGCTGATTTTAACGGTAATCTTCACCTCCGAGAAGGTTAACAGATTCTCGATTTTTGCAATTCTGCTGGCTCTTGCAGGTGCGATCATAGTGGGCTGGGGGGATATGCAGTTCACCCGCGACCATATAATCGGCGACCTTCTGGCACTGGTTGGCGCAATCTGTGCGGCAATATATATCTTCATCGGGCGAATTGTAAGGCAAAGGGTGGAGAATACCGCTTATGTCCAGATTGTTTATGGATCCTCGGCGGTATTTCTGCTTCTGATGGTCCTGATTTTCGCCGACTTTCAGATAGCCTTTCCGGTCCGCTTTCACATCTATATGTTCCTGCTGGGACTTGTACCTACAGCCTTCGGCCATACGCTCTATAACTGGGCCTTGAAGCGTATCCGGGCTTATATAGTGGGCACATCGATCCTGGGCGAGCCGCTCGGAGCGAGCTTTTATGCCTGGCTGATATTTCGTGAAGTCCCGCCATTTACCACATATATCGGGGCCATTTTGATCTTTTTCGGTGTGGCCGCCCTGTTTTACTCGGAACGAAAAAATATCTCTTGATTATAATGTATTTAGTCGTTATTTAAAAGACTCATGGGGCAGTAGCTCAGCTGGGAGAGCGGTACGTTCGCAACGTACAGGTCGGCGGTTCGATCCCGCTCTGCTCCATAAAAAAATTTTTCCCGTGCTAAGCGGGGAGCTAGCGGTGCCCTGTACCCGGAATCCGCTATACCGGGGCCGAACTCCCATCCGAGGTCTGCTGCGGCCGGGAAGGGGGATTTAAGCGGTGTTGATGACCAGGTCCCGCGCAATCCACAGTCTCCGAACCCCGTCAGGACCGGAAGGTAGCAGCGGTAGGAGGCTTCCTGGATGTGATGCGGGGTTGCTTGGACTGAGCTGGCTGAATTTCCCGACCTGGGCTGGCGGGATCAACGATGGGTGCACGGGATTTTAAATTAAGCCGTTGTGTCATATTCCGGCAGAACCGACAAAAATGATTTGAAGTCTTCGTTTTTTAATTTTATTATTAAGCAGGAAGAGTTTTAGCTTATGTCTTATCTTGTATTGGCCCGAAAATACCGTCCCCAGACCTTTGAAGATGTTATCGCGCAAAAGCATATAACAGATACTCTTCAAAATGCCATCAAACAGAAGCGCTTTTCCCATGCCTACCTCTTCACCGGCACGCGGGGAACGGGCAAGACCACAACTGCTCGGATTCTGGCCAAGGCATTAAATTGCGAGCACGGGCCCCTGCCGGTGCCGTGCAACGAATGCAGCAATTGCAAACAGATTACCAACGGCTCCAGTCTCGATGTAATAGAAGTCGATGCCGCCTCGAATACGGGAATTGATGATATTCGCGACCTGCGTGAAAAAGCAAGGTATACCCCGGCAACTTCGAGATATAAGATTTATATTATTGATGAGATACACAGGTTGAGCGGCAACGCTTTTGACGGTCTCTTGAAAACCTTAGAAGAGCCGCCTTCTCATGTAATCTTCATCTTTGCAACTACCGATCCGCAAAAGCTTCCGCCGACTATTCTATCCCGCTGCCAGCGATATGATTTCAGGCGCATACCGTTCAAGGACATGAGCGACTATTTAAAAATGCTGGCGGATAAGGAGAAGATTGATATCGAGGAGGAGGGCATCGCGCTTCTGGCACAGAAGGGGGATGGTTCTCTTCGTGACGCCCTTTCGATTTTCGAGCAGGTGATGGCTTGCTCTGATCAGACGATTACACGCGAATTGATTGCCGATACGCTTGGTCTCGTCGACCTGGAGCTTCTCTTTAAATTGACGGATTGCATTTTAAATAAAGATTCCAATGGCGCTCTTAAGCTGGTCGAGGAGATGTTTGTTTCCGGTGTTGATGTCTCCCAGTTCATCTCCGATTTCCAGGAGCATTTCAGGAAAATTTTGATCGTCAATGCCTCCGAAAACCCATTCGATTACCTGGCGATCTCCGATTATTTTCAGGAAAAATACATTGCGCTCAAGAACAAATTTTCAGACAGCGATATTTTTAGAATTGTGAAAATGCTCTCCGACCTCCAGCTCGATCTCAAAGCCGGCGCAGATCCCTCGATCTTCCTCGAGATTGCAATTCTTCGCATGGTCAGGATGGAATCCTCGGTCTTGCTTGAGGATGTCCTGAAAAAACTCAATGAGTTGAATTTATCGGGCGGAGCAGGCTCCGACCTGTTTTCTTCCAACATCAGCACATCATCAAAAAAAAAATCTAATCCGGTAAGCCCAATCGCACCATCAAACTTATCAGTTGCCTCCGCTACAGTTCAAAGCCAAGTCTCAAACACGGCGACAGCAACCCCTGCACAGCCCCGTCCGCAGGCTGCCACTCCGCTAAGCTGGAGCGAATTAGTGGAACGGATCAAGGATGAGAAACGTATATTGGGTGAGTTTCTGGGGCAGGGTGAGCTGACACGCATGGATGGTGAGTCGGTCGAGCTGACATATTTCGGTAACGGTACCGCGCAGCAGCAGCACATCGCACGGCGTGAGAACCGCATGATTATCGAAAAGAACATGAGGCTGGTTTTCGGCAAGGCGCTCAGGCTGATTACTAAAGTGGACAAATCCCAGCCGCCCAGAACCGGAACAGAGGAGAACGATAGCCCGTTTGATATAACGCCGGAGAAATTATTTGAGCAAAACCCGGAATTTAAAAAAGCCGTCGATCTGTTTGGCGGTGAGGTTAAATCGATAAAGATCATCGGAAATAAAGGAGAGAAAGATGGCTAAAGGTTTTGGCAACATGATGAAGCAGGTTCAGAAGATGCAGGCCAAGATGATGGAGGTGCAGGAGCAGCTGGCCGAGGAGCGTGTAGAGGGTTCCGCCGGCGGCGGTATGGTCAAAGCTGTTGTCAACGGCAAGCAGGAACTTGTGGAAATCGTAATCGATAAAGAGGTTGTCGATCCTGAGGATGTCGAGATGCTTCAGGATTTGATTGTGGCCGCAGTCAACCAGGCCAACAAGGCGGCGGCCGAGCTTGCATCGGAGAAGATGGCGGAGGTTACCGGCGGACTGAATATTCCCGGCCTGCCGATGATGTAAGATATATGTTCTCGTCATCACAATCACTCGAGAGATTGATCCGGGAGTTCTCCAGACTCCCGGGCATTGGACGCAAGACCGCCCAGCGTTTGGCCTTCTGGGTGCTCAAGCGCGACCCCAAAGAGGTGCGCGAGCTTGCCGATGCGATCCGTGAGGCGCGTGAGAAAGTTCGCGCCTGCTCGATCTGTTTCAACATCACCGAATCCGACCCCTGTGAAATCTGCCGTTCCGATCGGCGTGACCGTTCCGCTATCTGTGTGGTCGAGGAGGCCAACGATCTCCTGGCGCTGGAAAAGACCGGCCAGTATAATGGACTCTACCATGTTCTGGGCGGAGCACTCTCGCCCTTAGAGGGTATCGGGCCGGAGCAGCTTCATGCCAGGGAGTTGATCGAGAGATTAAAAAGTGATGAGGTCAAGGAGATAATCATAGCCACCAACCCCAATGTCGAGGGCGAGGCCACCGCGGCATTCTTAGCAAAGCTGATTAAACCAATCGGCGTAAAGGTCACACGCATTGCCCGCGGCCTTCCCCAGGGTTCCGACCTCGAGTACGCCGACAACACCACACTCGGCCAGGCAATCAGTAATCGACGGGATTATTAGTGAATTTAATATATTAATGATATTCCGCCAGATCCTCAGATCTGGCGGGTGTCACATACAAGCTGGTTTGGGCGTGTTCTCCAATAAAACCTGCCCAAGCAAGCTTGAGCAGGCCACCCAGAATAACTACTTTATGTAGGGCATGATCCCTGTGATCATGCCTATTTTCATTTCAGGTGCCGCCGACAAATTAATTTGTCGGCAATGGCAGATTCGCAGGGAATCTGCCCTACAAATACTCATCCATTGCATTTTCAATAAACAATTATCATCAAATCTTGTTGTACAAAATAACGAAATGAGATCGTAGGTCAAACCCTGAAGGCCGGCTTGTCGGCCGGAGGGGCTTGACATTAATTTGTCAAATCCCTTCAGGATTTGACCTACAAAAGAAATCTCTCTAAATTAATCAACACTGGAATTATTCAAAGGCGAGGATCACGTAATGAACAAAATTGAAATCACAAATAAAGAATTAATCGATTGGGTCAAAGAGCCGAATCATTATCTCCTGGATATACGTCCGATTGCGGCCTACAACGGCTGGGCGCTTAATATCGAACCGCGGGGCGGGCATATCCGGGGCGCGAAGACATTCCCATTAAGCTGGACCAACTACGACGAATGGGAGGAGCTGCTTCCCAAGAAGGATATTCACTCCGACGATTCTATCATAGTCTATGGCTATAATGAAGCCGGAGCCCGCACTATGGTCGAGAAACTGGCTGAAATCGGCTATAAAAATGTCGACATATTCAATGGTTTCATGGACTGGTCAAAAAATCCCGAGCTTCCCATGGATCATCTGCCGCGATACGAGCAATTAGTCTATCCACAATGGCTAAAGACCCTTATAGATGGCGGTACTCCGCCGACTTATAAAGGCAACGGCTACGTCGTCTGCCACGCCACATATTTCTATCGCGAGGATTATGATTCGGGACATATCCCCGGAGCGGTTCATCTTGATTCAGTCACGCTCGAATCACCCGAGGACTGGAACCGCCGTTCACCGGAGGAGATAAGAAAGACACTTCTCGATCTTGGCATAACCAAAGATACGACTGTGATACTCTATGGACGTTTTAACCATCCCAATAATGAAGATCCTTATCCCGGGCGTCAGGCGGGTCAGATAGCGGCCATGCGCTGCGCGCATATATTGATGTATGCTGGTGTCGAGGATGTGCGCATCCTGAACGGCGGTCTGGCAAGCTGGCGGGAAGCAGGATATGAGTTCACGAAAGAGAATCACGAGCCGGAGCCGATAGATGACTTTGGCACAGAAGTCCCGGCTCGTCCCGAACTTTTTGTTGACACACCGGAGGCCAGGAAAATGCTGGCATCAGACAGGGCCGAGCTGGTCAGCATTAGAAGCTGGGAGGAGTTTATCGGCAGAGTCAGCGGCTATAACTATATCGACAAGCCGGGACGAATCCCCGGTGCAATTTTCGGCAACTGCGGAAGCGATGCCTACCATATGGAAAATTACCGCAATATAGATCATACCATGCGCGAATTTCACGAGGTCAGGGATATCTGGGCCAGGGACGGCATCACTCCCGATAAACATATAGCATTTTATTGCGGTACCGGATGGCGGGCAAGCGAAGCTTTCTTCAATGCCTACTTCATGGGCTGGCCGAAGATTTCAGTCTATGACGGCGGCTGGATGGAATGGAGCAGCGACCCGAGCAATCCGATAGCCACCGGCGTCCCGGAAGAGCCTGTTCACGTCGAATAAAATTTACATGCGACCAAATTTTCAAGGCTCGATAACAAAGAACCTGAGTAGAGAGAACCCGGGCTGCGTCCTTCTGAGGGGGGCCCCGACCTTGGTCGAGGACGATCGAGAGAATCTGTAAACATGACCAGGGATAACCTCTGAGATCATCACGTCGCTCCGCTCCTCATGATGACGAGATTCGATGATTCTCAGCTTCTAAAATGTCCCTCTGACCAGAGGAACATGCGTATTGCATGTTATTCTATTACCCCAGCACTATCTCCTCTTCACAGGTGTCATCCGCAGACGTGCGAAACTTCCTTAATCGATAACTTAAATTCGGATTGAGTTCCCTGACCAGCGCTTCCATATACCCAACAGGCGCATAGCGGCATTGAGCCTCGATCGAGCCCGGATCCATCCCGGCCCGGTAAGCCCCATCATAGACGGGACAGTTTCTGCATTCATACACGATTCTATCCGGCCCCTCCTCGATAAGCTTGGTGATTATTCCAAAATCCTCCTCGATAGATCCCCTGGCAGCGGCGGCAGCCGCCTCGGGAGTAAATTGCTCCAGGTCGGCATTTTCCTTGATGATCTTTCCACGCATCGAACCCATCATCCTGCAAACATCGGCACTGATTTCCTCTGCCTTATCTATACCGATTTCCTTTCCAACATTGTTGATGTAAGCGTAATGCAGGGTGAAGGCATTGGCAGCTCCCTTGAGAATATCCTCGTACGACATCGGGATCCCTCCTTCTATTCAGTTTGTATTTATAGTATTTATTTTACAATCAGGCACAACTGATTCAAAATTCAAGCGCGGAGTATATCCAGAATGTCTGTGCAATGATGTCCCGCAAGTATGCGGATGATTGGCTGTCGTTCTACCAGATCAGTATATGTAATCAGGGCCGAATGTCAAATGTTTTTGCTATTGTGCTTATGATACTCTCTTTCTGAATCTCAAGACCGAAACGGTCATCACCGACAGCCCGATGATGAACATGGCCAGAAGCTGCTCTTTCAGCTCGGCAATACCGCTGCCCTTCAGAAAGATCGCCCGTACGATTTCAACGAAGTAGCGCACCGGATTGATATATGTAACATATTGAATTTCAATCGGCATATTGGATATCGGAAAAGCAAAACCCGAGAGTATTGTGAAGGGCATGATAAAAAGAAAGGTGGTCATCATAGCCTGCTGCTGCGTGGAGGAGAAAGTGGAAATCAGCAGCCCGGTGCCGAGTGTGGTCAGCATGAAGGTAAAGGACGACAATAACAGAAACCATATCGATCCCACAAATGGTACCTCGAACCAGAAGATCGCGACAGCCGTCACAACCAGAATATCGATCACGCCGATCATCACAAAGGGCATGGTCTTGCCGATCATTAGTTCCGCCGGCTTTATCGGGGTAACAGAAATCTGTTCTATCGTTCCCAGCTCTTTTTCCTTCACCACAGCCATGGAGGTCAGCACCATGGTGATCACCAGCATGATCATCACCAGCACCGCCGGGACATTATAAGTCCGGGAGGAAAGATTGGGATTGTACCATGCCCGGGTCTCGATGTTGATGGTCGGCTGGCGGGCATTGAATGTCACCGTGGAGTCGGATGCAGTTGCAGATTGGCTTTTAAAGCGTATGAGATCGATTGAATATTCCCGCACAATCTGGGCCAGGTAACCTGCGACAATTCCTGCAGTATTGGAATTGGAACCGTCGACAATGACCTGCACATCAGCAACCCTTCCCGTCTTGATCCTCTCCTGATAATCTGTCGGGATGACTATTCCGCACCAGACCTCACCGTGGTCAACCAGAGCATTGAGACTGGCGCTGTGAGCAGGATTGTGAAGCACTTGAAAATAACCCGAAGCCTGAATCGTGGATACAAGCTCGCGCGAAAGCGGGCTGTGATCATAATCCACAACCGCAGTGGGTATTCGATTTATATCGTATGTCGCCGCATAGCCGAATACGATCAGCTGAAAGATAGGCGCCGCGAATAAAATTCCCAGCATGCGCTTGTCCCTGAAAGTCTGCAGGATTTCCTTTTTGGCTATATCGCGGACGCGCATGTCAGTTACCCAGCCTTTTCTTGAATTTCATCGCAGATGCGAACACCATGAATACGGCAAAGCCCAAAAGCACCAGCCCTTCGATATAAAGACTTCTGAATCCCGCTCCTTTAAGAAACAGGTCCCGCGCGATTGTAACATAGTAGCGCGCCGGAATTATAAGGGTTATGTACTGCAGCCATTTGGGCATCGAGGATATCGGAAATAAAAATCCGGAAAAAAGAAATGTTGGAAGGAAGGATGCCAGCATGGCGGCCTGGTAGGCCACCTGCTGGGATTTCGTGGCAACCGAGATCAGGAAACCGACCCCCAAAACAGCAAACAGGAATAGCGACGAGAATCCGAGCAATGTTAAAAGATTTCCCCGGAATGGTATGTCATAAATTATCGTCCCCACGGCTGTGGCTATTATGACATCGATAATCGCTATCACAAAGTAGGGGATGAGCTTGCCGATGGCCAGCTCCAGCGATGTAACCGGGGTGGTGATTATCTGCTCCATCGTCCCGCGCTCCCACTCACGTGCGATCGTAAGCGAGGTCAGGAGGGCGGACACCACGGTCATGATAAGCGCGATCAATCCCGGAATGATATAATTCTGCGAACGCAGATTGGGATTGTACCAGAAGCGAATTTCCAGATTGACGGGCGGGTCTATCGATCTGCCTGATACCTCCGCCAGCATTTTCTGGTTGCGTGCACCGACAATGCTCTCGGTATAGCCGATAGCAATATTGGCTGTGTTGGCATCCGCCCCGTCGACAATGACCTGCAGATCGGCAGTTCTGCCCTGCTTCAGCTTTTCCGAAAAATCCGGAGGGATCACCAGCACTATTCTGGCTTCACCGAGCTGAATCAGGCTGTCTATCTGTCCTGCTTTCCTTATATCGAATCTGTGATTGAAATAATTGCTGGAAACAAAATCCAAAGTGAGATTCCTGCTCATATTTGACTTGTCATAGTCAAGCACTCCAAAGGGAATATTTTTAATATCGAGAGTTATCGCATACCCGAACAGAAAGAGCAGAATCATGGGCAATATGAATGCCAGAGCAAGGGCGCGAGGATCGCGAATTATCTGAATGACCTCCTTCTGCGCGAGCGCCATAATTCTGACCGGATTCATGCTTTACTGTCCTCCGAGGTTAAACTGATGAATACATCCTCCAGCGATGGCGGAGTTCTCTTCAAACCGGAATAGTTTATCCCGATCCCTTCAAGAAAATCCCTCGTTCCGGCTTCATCATAATCTTCCGGCATGGTGAGGTGAACGCTCCTGCCGAAAACCGTGACTTCAAGAACCTCGTCGGCCTGCTCGAGCTTTTTCAGCGCTTTTATCAGGTCGTCAGTGTCGAACTGGAATATCCTTCCTCCTGTGAATTCCGATTTGAGGTCCTCCGGGGTATTGATCGCCTTGAGTCTTCCGCTGAAGATCATGCCGACACGGTCCGCGTGCTCGGCCTCGTCCATGTAATGAGTCGTCAGGAATATGGTGGTGCCCTTCTTCGAGGCGCTGTAAATAATATCCCAGAAATCTCGCCGTGCCATCGGATCAACTCCCGCAGTCGGCTCATCCAGAAACAGGATCGAGGGGTCATGCAGAAGTGCGCATTCAAGTGCGAGGCGCTGTTTCAATCCCAGGGGAAGATTTGCCGTAGCGGATTTCTTATGTCTTCCGATGGCTGTACTTGCAAAAAGATTTTCTATTCGGTCTGTGAGAGTCTTTTCCCTGACATCGTAAACTCCCCCAAAAAACAAAAGATTCTCCTCGGGGGTAAGATCGTTATAAAGCGAGAATTTCTGCGACATATAGCCGATATTCTGCTTGATCTTCTCGGATTCCCGCATAATATCGAATCCGCCTACCGTGCCGTTGCCGGAACTGGGGAGCAAAAGTCCGGTGAGCATTTTGATGGTGGTCGATTTCCCGGCGCCGTTGGGCCCAAGAAAAGCGAATATCTCGCCTTTTCTTACCTCCAGGTTGATATGATCGACGGCGGTAAAGTCACCGAACTTGCGCGTCAAGTCATCTATGTCAACCGCATAATCACTCATCTGTCACCAGGCTGATGAAAAGATCCTCCAGCTCAGGTTCTATTCTCTGTATCTCTCCACTGAGCAGACTTTTATTCTCGAGCAGATTCTTGATCCTCTCCACCTGCTCCTCGGATTCCGGCACGAAGTGAATCTTATTTCCAAATAGTATAGAGGACTTAACCATACGCGAATCATCGAGGATGCTCTTCGCCTCGCGGCTGTCACGGCACGGGGCCTGATATAACGACTCGGTCCAGAGAGCTTTTATCTCGGAGGGCGTCCCGGATGCCAGTTCATGGCCGTCCATCATCAAAAGTACTTTGTCACCCCTTTCGGCTTCATCCATGAACGGCGTAGCCACCACAATCGTCATACCCTGTTCTTTAAATTCATTCAGGATATTCCAGAAGATCCGGCGGGAGTATGGATCGACCCCGTTGGTGGGCTCATCCAGCAGCAGAAGCGAGGGCTCATGCAGGAGCACACAGCTTAATCCCAGTTTTTGTTTCATGCCGCCGGAGAGCGCACCGGCCAGCCTTTTCTTGAATTGCTCCAATCCGGAGAATTTGTACATGCGCGCGAAAACGTCATCCCTATTTTTGCGGGGGAGATTGTAAAGGCGATAGAAGAATTTGAGGTTCTCCTGAACGGTAAGATCTTCATACAGCCCGAAACGTTGGGGCATATATCCCAGATCCAGTTTGGACTTCTCCTCGTCCCCGGGATACCTGTTCTCGAAGACCCTGACTTCGCCCGACTCGAATGGCAGTATTCCCGCCAGTATTCTCAGCAGTGTTGATTTGCCCGCCCCATCCGGCCCCACAATGATATACATCTCGCCGCGTGCTACCGCAAAAGAAAGCTCGTCAAGTGCTCTTATGTCCCTGTAACTTTTGGAGAGCTTCTTGGCAGCCACAGCATCGGAATCGGACATATTCATATCCTCTGATCATCGGAATGGAATTGCATATATGATCATTCAGTGAATATCTTAACGTCGGCGGGAAGTCCCGGCTTTAATATATGTTCGGGATTATTCAGGTTGATGCGCACCTCGAATACAAGTTTTACACGCTCCTCTTTGGTCTGAATATTTTTGGGTGTAAATTCCGCTTCGGGAGAGATGAATTCTACATAACCCTTGAAATTCCTGTCAGGGTACGTATCGATTGTTACATACGCGCTGTCATTCAAATTGATTTCGCCAATCCGAGTTTCGTTAACATAAACATTGATATAGGCATCCTCCAGAAGCGAGAGCGTGTAGATCGGTACCCCCGGCATTGCCAGCTCCCCCTCCTCCATATTTTTTGAGGTGATCCAACCCGGGACCGGCGCTGATAACTCCGAATTGGATATCTGTGTTTGCAGAACCTCTTTCTGCGCATCCAGATTTGTGATTTGAGTTTTCAGCGTCTCAATCTGCTGTCTGGTGTAATCTCGCTGGGTTTCCAATTCATCATACTGCGACTGTGTGGCTGCACCGGCATCGAGCGCTTTTTCAGTCCGCTGCAGATTCCTGTTCAGGTTTTCAAGCTGTATCTCAGCCTGTTTAATCTGGGCATTGATCATCTTAAAACGTGAATCGATCTCATCCAGCCGTGCACGCAGCTCCTTGGCATCGATTTTCGCAAGCAACTCCAGTGAATCCGCTTTCTCGCCGCGGACTTTATTTAATTCCAGAATTTTTCCGGAAAGCTGAGGTGAGATGTCGATCTCAGTTATTTCGATTGTGCCCGTGGCAGTCACAATTCCGGGAGGATCGGGAGCGAGTTCATTGTTTTGATTAATGATAATTAGAACGATAAGAATCCCGATTACCGCTACTATTATTGTCAGACCAATTACTTTTTTCATAACCACCTGAATTCCAGTATGTCAATATCACCATACAGACAAAATTGTCAATCAAAAATTGGCGCCGAAAAAAGCTTTGAAATATATAAAAGTTTATAATGGTGACATCAAGCTCGCAATGTAAATCCATTATTTTCCGCGGAGTCCGTGAAAAAGCGCTCTTGAACGTCTGAATTCTGCGGACAGCTCCTGCAGATAATATTCACCTTAATATGGAACATTAGGCTTTTGCGCAAATTATAATTGTATGGTATGCGGATTTTAATACAACCCGGATTTTTGAAACATGAAGTCAGCTCCAGTCCTTTTAACAATTGTTCTGATCATACTTGTTCTTGGATCTTCGGCGCAGGGTTTTAGCGATACGATCCAGATCGAATGGGTAACTGTTGTGCCGGGAATTGACCACTCTTTCTCTGTGTATGGGTACCTCGACCAGCCCCATACCGGTTTCGAAATTCCCCTGGCCTTCTCTAGCTACGATCTGGTTTTCGATTCGGCCACTTTAGATGATGGAATTGTGCCGACTGAATATGAGATTTCATGGCGCATTAGAGAAGATTCCACCCACTTTTTATTGTATATATTCCCGCTGACTGTTACGCCGCCGTTCCCGGACATACTGCCGCCGGGCGGAAAAATATGCGAAGTCTATTTCCATGTCCGTGATTTTGCCTTTGATCAAATCGTCTTTGTGGATACCGCCGGCTACCCTCTATTTGTTGATGAATCCCTTCTGCAGTACTTTGATCTTAGTGGTTATGATACGACCGGGACCGCGATATATCCGGACTTCATGTATGGCACTGTTTCGATCTTTACCGATGTCTACGATGATGACGATTCTGAAGGCTCTGTTCCGGAGGATTTTCGCCTGTATCAGAATTATCCCAATCCCTTCAATCCCACTACAAGAATATCATATCAGCTTCCATATGAAACCGATGTTACCCTGGAGATCCTGAATCTGCTGGGGCAGAAGATTGAGACAATTGAGCAGGGGATAAGGCAGCCGGGATACTATGAGATTTTTTTCGATGGCTCCGAGCTGAAATCCGGCTTTTACCTGTACCGTATCAGGGCGGGCGACTTCACAGAGACCCGCAAGATGCTCCTTCTAAAATAGCCGATGTAAAATACTTTCCATACATTCTTGAATTCAATCAAAGATAACGATTCGATCTGCAATCGCGAATCGCTCCTTCTTATTCTTGTAGCCTGCACTCGATTATTCATTCTGCCCGGATTTACAAATTACTATATTGTGGCCAGCCTATGCTCAGGGCTCTATACTGCCCGAAAATAAGTTCATATTGTATTGCGGCCGTTAGTGTTCAACGAAACTTTTATTGAACCTTTTTTTGGCTTGACAAGTTAGATATAAGGCCTATTATTAGGCAAAATTTTATGTGTCCCTATCGTCCAGCCCGGTCTAGGACACCGCCCTTTCACGGCGGCGACAGGGGTTCAAATCCCCTTAGGGACGTTAAACTTAAATGGAGAATGCTGACTCATTAATTGAGAGGAAGCATTCTCCTTTTATTTTATGCTTGCATTTTGATATCGTTCTTTCAGGTATTATATCGACTTAGTAAGGAAAGAGGACCTTATGTACCTTCTCGAATCCAATGCTGCGATCCTCAAGATGTGAAAAAACCTGCCATCTGGTGTCCGATTCACCCCGCATCAACTGGAAACTCAATGGCTCTTTCGATCAATTTGACTTCACTCCCAGTTCTGCCAGTAGCATTTTCCTGGCGCTGTCACAAAGCTGGCCTGGGGTTTGCAGTATTAGCATTCAGGGATGCCGTCGCCGTTTGTGTCTCCGGGATTAAATCCCCCCAGAAAGACATAATTGATAATCCAAACCGCATCCGAGACATTGAGAGTTTCATCACAATTAGCATCGCCCGCTTCCAGCGGATCGGGCGGAGTGCCGCCGACAAAGACGTAATTGATGATATACACAGCGTCTGATACATTAATGAGACTGTCCTCATTGGCATCACCGGTTGTATAACCACTTTCAATGGCCAGGTCATCAATATACCAGCCCTCGTGATAGCTATCAGCAACATAAGGTTCGCTGCCAAATCTGAACATGAACTGGACTACACCTGAATATCCAGACAGGTTAAACTCAGCTTTCTGCCAGTCATGGCTGCCGGAAAAAACTGGAGTGCTGTCGGCAAAAAAGATAGTACCAAACTTCGATGTAATATATGGATAGCCGCCAATCGGTTCGATTACATTCCAATCGCAGCCGTTGTTGGAAATAAGCACAATCCCGCCCTCGAAAGCTTGGCTTTCATACCAGTCAAGAGCAGCGTCCATCCAGTGCCAGAATGTCAGCCGGGAATTGGCTGAAATCAATATCGGCGGGGTAATCAGGTCACCGCTATTAGACTTGCCGATATAATCCGCTCCATTTCCTCCGAACTTCCAGCTCGAAGGAGAAGAGTGATAGTGATAGCTTTCGACATGCCATTCATCATCGACGGCTATATATGTGGGGCGATGCAGCCAGACATTCTCGCTATTATGAATGCTATCGATATAGCCATAATCGTCTCCGACATAAACATAAAACGGCTTCTTATCGCTATAATCGCCATTGAAAGTGATATATAATGTTGCAACATAAGGAGCCGGGCATGCCGGATCAACCCTGAACTCGAATGGTACCTGATTGCTTTTTTTCTCCCAGGCTTGCATGGATCCATAATCCGAATAAAGATCGATCAAGTAAATATAAGGATCTTCTTCGTACAGGCTGCCGAAAACAGTCGGCCAGTCCTGTCCCTGATTTTCTGCGATGACCCACAGTTTGGCCCTCTCTCCCGGAACCATTCGTCCGTCCCCGTTGCCGTACTGGCTGTCATCAAGGTAATGCCCACAGGCCTCGATGATTGTTTCCTGCTGGGGATAAATATTTTTATATAGTATATCATACTCATAGGGACACAGATCATATTCTTCCCAGTAACAATACATGCTGTCGAAAACATACCAGGTTGTGTATGCTGTGGAATTGCCGCCCCAGCCGTAATTCATGTGATATTCGTATTGCCCGCTATCATCTCGATATCCGTCACACACCACAATATGGCTTACGATGCTGTAATACATGGGACGGTTCAGGTCTATTTCCGACTTAATCAGGTCATACCATTCGCTAAGGCTATTATTATCCCGGGCTTCCCAGTCCAGGTTATGACTGTAGCGGAAATAGTGCGGCAATGAGATAAGCAGCTTATCGCGATGTGCTGCCGATCCGTTGGTGCCATATTCCATGTTTATCGATGCGCCGATTTCATACGAAAGCTCGGCCATTGCGGCCGAATCTTCGGGAAGGCAGAAATCCGGCTCGACACAGCTATCGGGCATATGGAGCCAGTCATAAGGATCGGAAAAATCCGCGCTGAGCCATCCTCCCGGCACTGGTTCATCACCCTGCCAATAATACCAGAAGTAGGTGTGACTACCGACACCGCTGTCTGGCCATTCCCAGTAGTGCATAAGCTGGGCTAACGCTGTGGCAGCGCATCCGACCACGCAAGTGTCTCCCCCCGGAAGCTGCGGGCAGAGATTATTGTACGGCTTGCGTTGATGCCAGAGTGATGTCAACAACGGGCCTGCCTGCTCGAGCGGGGCGCGATCGAGATTTTGCAGATATTCGTGGAAGCCCTCAGATGATTGTGTAAAGATATCCCACCTGTCGTGATTGCGGTGCCGAAAATCCGCTTGCTCAGAAAAGTCGAGCATTGATTCCAGGGGCCCGAATACCCCCTGATAGGTTTCCAGTTTCGAGGCGAGAACATCTATGAATAATTGCTTGATCCCACCTATATCGGAATCGTCGATCCAGCCTCTTTCCGAATAAGCCTTGACGGGTGGAAGCTCTTTTAGCACAGGCACCAGGATGAAACCATCGGGATCAACATTATAGACACGTGCCACAAGCTGATTCCCTGAATACAAATCAAGTGATTGAATGATGCTGGGCCGGTCGGAATGTGCCCATGATCCATTTTGATGGACTTTATAAGATAGCCAGTTCTCCCCGACATGGGCCATCTCATCTGAGCGGGCCAGCTCGGCTAAAAGGCCTGATTGCGAAAGAATTAGAATCATCACGACTAAAGACAAAATTTTATATGGATAAGGCTTCTGCGGGCAGTATCTCCTGCACATAACTACCTTCTTTCCAGCCATTGCCATAACAATGACTTTATTCTATGAAACAGATCGTAAATGATTTTAAAGCGGGTTTCTCCTGCTTGAAATATAAGCTGGGGTGTTGATAAGTCAAGTCGAGAAATACTGTTCTCCCGGAAACCTTCCAGAAAATTAATGAAATATATTGACTTCACCGTCAAGTATATTTAAATTAAGACAAGTGATAGACTACCTGGTTTAACACATCTCAATTTTTAATAAAATGAAAATATAATAGTTGCCGGTAGATATTATCTGTTTCCGTCAAAAGCTTTGGGCGGCTCTGATCGCACTGAAAATATTTGTCGGCACAGCTGCAGAAAATCGGAGGACACAATGAGAAGCTCAGCAATTTTCCTGATTCTTTTAGCTTTTGTCGTCTCGTCCGCAGCAAAGGTCGATGCACACAGCGCCGATCTCAATTACAAAAAGTACATGTCGGACAAATATACTTTCGGGCAAGACAAATCAGGCGGGACAGAGTTATCTGGCTCTAATAATACTTTCAGGTTACATTCACAAATTGACCGAGAGCATTCAGAGGATGCTTCCCGCCCTGAAGGCGACACTGAAAGTCATCCAACTTATACCTCATCGGATATGCCGAACTTACAGATTAGAGTTCACAAAGTTGGAAATATCCATATGACTGTTACCAATTATGGCATGTTCGGCGACCGCATATCGGATAGCTTTATCGATCCTGAAACAGGCCTGCCCGCGCCATCATGCGAGTATCCCGCAGGATCGGGAAATGAATATATCTTCCAGGGCGGATTATGGATCGGCGCCATTGTGGGTGATGACACGCTTGTCACAGTTGGCGTCGATGGCTGGCAGAATGTGAATGAGATGTTTCCTGAAGGGCCTCCCGAGGGAGATATAGAGAAACGTTCAACTATTCCATCCAGCCCATCCTATTCTCCAGATGCGATAAGTGAAGCGGATTATATTGCTATATACTACGATACCTTAACCGATCCAACTTATGTGATATCAGACCCTTTTGATGCGCGCCCTCATCTCCCACTGGGTCTTAAAATCCGACAGGAATCATATTCATGGAGTGACCCCGAATATGATGACTTCATAATTTTCAGGTTCATCATTTCCAATATCGCCCAAAATCAGCTCAATGAGATTTATTTTGGATTCTATTGTGACGCCGATATACTAAATCCTGAGATCAATCCCGGCGGATTTTCGGATGATATCTCCGGTTCCATTCAGTATACCGACCCGTTAACCTGGGAAAATGTATTGATTGGATGGTCTTCGGATAATGACGGAGACCCGGATGGGGGAAGCTGGGATTACAGCTCCCCGCGCGGGGCCATCGGAGTATCTCTTCTTGATTTTCCGGCGCCTCCCTATTCGTCTTTTAACTGGTGGGTTCCTGCCTTATACAATCCCGCCACATATGATTGGGGTCCCATGCTTGATTCAAATTATCGCGATTTCGGTACAGGCGGGATAGGCACCCCCTCGGGAGATAGAAATAAATATTATATAATGGCTAACGCCGAGCTTGATTATGATCAGATGTTTGCGGCCATTGACCATACAGGCGAAGAATGGCTGCCTCCTCCGGTCAGCACTTTCGCCCTAAATTTGGCTAATGGGTATGACGCGCGCTTTTTATTTTCATTCGGGGAAACTGATTTGTCTCCGGGCAACTCGATGGATTTCGCATTTGTGTTGACAATCGGTGATGAATTCCACAAAAATCCTGATGATTACAGTAATTTGTTCGATCCTCAGAATCCGCAACTTTTCTATGATTCACTGGATTTCAGCAATCTGATCGATAACGTCCAGGCCGCAAGACAATTATACCGATCTCTTTTTCCCGGAGAATATTCCTGCGGCGACGCCAATAATGATGGCCTGGTTAATCTGAACGATGCCATCTGGATTGTAGATTACGTGTTTATAGGCGGTTTAGAACCCTATCATTTTATATCAGGAGAGGTGAATTGCGATGGTCTTGTTGACGTCAGTGATGCGGTCTGGATTGTAAATTATCTATTTTTAAGCGGGAACGATCCCTGCGATCTTGATGGGGACGGTATTCCGGATTGCTGATGTAAATTTACATGCACGGCCTACTCCTTTATACCCGCTCAGAAATGGGCGGGTATTTTTTGAATCAGGCAAGTGTTTGTCAATCTTTCAGGTCGAAGCCCAGTCCCGCTTTTTGTGTGGGGGAAAGGATCCCGTTTTTGAGGATGACCGCCCCGGCAGTGGGGTCGTCGATCAGGTCCAGATGACCGTCCAGATCTGCGTAAACAACATTGGGACGTGCCAGGGCAAAATGCAGTCCCGCAGCAATCGCAAGACCGGCCTCATCCATACATCCCACCATGCTCTCCAGTCTCGCCGCCCGCGCTACGGCATTGATCTGCACGGCATTGAATATTCCGCCCACCTTCATTAACTTGATATTAATCATGTCGGCCAGATCACGTCTGGCCAGCCGGAATGCGTCGCGCAACGTAAGCAGGCTCTCGTCAGCCATCACCGGAATACTGACTTCGCTTGTTACCCGCCCCAAAAGATCGGGCTGTCCTTTGGGTGTAGGCTGTTCCAAAAGCTCCAGCTTCGCCGCACGGGTTTTCTCCACGAATCGCTTGGCCTCTGCCAGGGAGTAGCCCTGATTGGCGTCGAATCTGAGCTCTATACTTTTTCCAACTTTCTCGCGAACTTTCATTACCCTCTCAATATCTTCATCGACATTCTTTCCGCCCTTGATCTTGAGCACCTTGAATCCCTGTGAAATCAGGCAGGATGCTCTCCGGACAGTCTCTTCAACAGGCAGAATCCCGATTGTAACACTGGTCTTGATCTGTTTTCTGTATCCCCCGAGAACCACGTACAGGGGAAGACCGGCAAGCTTTCCCAGGATGTCATGAAGCGCCATATCGATCATGGCCAGGGCGGAGGGGTGCGTGCGCATGGATTCCTGCAGCATCTCGATGATGTAGGCGATCCTGCGCGGATCCCTGCCTTTAACATTCGGCTCGATAATATCGCGGCAGGCCGACAGCACAGTATCTGCGGTTTCGCCGGTTACCTCGAAATCCGGCGCCGCGCAACCATAACCGGCAACACCGGTGCTGGTTTCCAGCCGCAGGAAAACATTGGTGGTCGAATCGATGGTCTCATAGGCAATCGTATATGGTTCCTTGAGTTTGAATGTGTGCGGCCAGACATGTATCGTGTTGATCTTCATATATTTTCAATATCTTTTCTGATAGATTTCTTCCAGCGTCATGCTTTTCAGGTCCTCGACAAAGGCGACCATATGGGCGATCATAATCTCCCACATCTTCTTGCCTTTTTCCGCGCTGGCCTTGGTGGGGTCTCCCATGACGCCTGTATCGGAAATCTTTTCAGTGTGTGCATACCATGAAACACCGCGTTTGGAAGTGAAATCAAGATAGCGGCTGGAGAAAGTGGGCACGCTTTTAAAGGCCTCGTCCATCCTTACCAGGTGCGGCCGGGTCGCCAGGCTCGTGCTGGTTTCAAATTCGCCGGCGTGGACATCATTGGGAGTTTCCACCAGCTCATAAATATCTACATCGCTGGTTTCACCGGAATCGACACAGGCAAATATATGCGCATCCCTGTTTATCATCTGGGCTGCATAATTCAATGCCGGGCTGTTGCCGCCATGCCCGTTGATTATAACCAGCTTTTTTATCCCGTTGCCGGCGACACTCATACCGATTTCATATACCAGCCGGGAAAGTGTGTCATTGTTGATGCTGATCGTCCCGGGAAAATCTTCATGGTGATATGAGACACCATACGACACTAAAGGCAGTATGAGCGGTTTGGGATCGCTGCAGGCTTCCGCCACCCGGTGCGCCAGATAATTGGCGTCGAATGCATCAACATCGAGAGTGAGATGGGGTCCGTGTTGTTCTATCGCGCCCACCGGCAAAATAGCGATGTCAACTTCTTTCAGTCTCTGCTCTACCTCCGGCCAGGTCAACTCCGACCACAGATATGATTTCAGGCGCGCCGATTTGCGCCGTGATGATTTTTTTACTTCTTTCTCCTGGAGCATCTCAAAGGGGTAAGGCTGATTGAGAGAGGCATCGGTTAATGGATCGAAATCTTCCCATTTACGTCCGGCCCGCCGTACCGCGCCACTGGCATATTCCATCAAAATCTGATAGAGGGGCTTGCGCAAATCGACCGGCATACCTGTTATGGGCGACCGTTCCGGAGTAAACCGCAGCTTCATTATTACCGGATGTTCTTTGACTGACTTCTGCATATTATCGGGCAGCCTGATGATTCCTTTTTGCTGGAGCAGGTAGTTGAGATGCTCCTTGCCGGGAGCCTCCTGATGGACCTGCTTCTTCCCAAAGTCAACCAGGCTCTGCTTTATCTGCTCCTGCTTGTATCCGCATCTTTTCGGGTCCGCGTCAATGGCCGCGAGCATGCCGATAATGCGTCGGCATTTTTCACATTTGCCGCAGGGATAAATTCTTTCTCCCTCTTTGTGGGCAGCGTGGCAGGAGACCTGATGCTCCTGAAGTCGCGGGTATCTTTTGACCAGCACTGTTTCGATCAGGATCTCGGACATCTGGCGCAGCAAAGAGAACTGGCTGATTGCCCACCCTTTCTGCATATAATAGCGGGACATACTGTCATCAAAATAACGGCTCTGATCATAGAGACCATCATAATGTATTATGCCCTTATGAGAGGGCCTGTTGGTTGTATCATGTTCGTCTCCGATTATCAGCCGTCCTATACCGCGCTTACGCATCAGGGGCAGGGCGCCGAAAAGGAAGACCGCAACCGTCCAGAGGCGGATCGGGTACTCGTCGGAGCGCACATTGCTGAAATCCTGACGGATAAAGGGCATGTGCCGCAGCATCCAGGCGAAAACACGGTCAGAGTTTACCCAGACCCTCGCGGTATTGGGTATATTCGATTTGAAATGGCGGTAGGCATTGAGAGCGGTGAACCAGTGGCGGCCGGATTCATTTACAAAGACAGGATGATTCTCCCGGCCGATTTCATCCAGGAGCCCAAAGCTTAACAGGCTGTCTTTGCCGCCGCTCGAGAGAATGCAGTGTTTATGTTTGTCGCTCGCCCATAATTGCCATTTTGATTTGGGGCTCTTGCCGGTTACGGGAAATTCAAGGCCGGCCCGCAGATAGTTTTTTTGTTTGATGACAGGCAGGCCGGCAAACCCGTCTGTCAAGAATGGATTCGGCTCCAGAAATTTCTTTACGTAAATTTCGCGCGCTGTATTTTCTGCCATATCCCGCAGGAATCTCTGGTCCACCGGATCAAAATTGCCATGAAAGATCAGCTTGCTGCAGAACAGGCCGTAGTTCAGGGCCACCTGCGCGGTAATCATGCTGGCCAAATTCAGATGCGAGTCATCGCCGGGATTGAAGACATCCTCTTCATAGCTGTAAATTAATTCTGTTGAATCCGATTGATTCCCCCACCTGAGCGTATAAGGGCAGGTCACCTTGTTCTTTTCCAGCTTAATCGGACCGATCTCCAGGGTCTCGAACACTCCCAGGACCGATAATGGATCGTCCGGATCGGACTGTTTAGGGATTGGCTTTTCAATTTTATCTTTCATCTGTCTTTCCCCGATATAATTATTTACCCGCGCTTTGCTTCAGATATCCGGCAACCAGTCTGGCCAGATCGTCAGCGCCATTCAAAAGGACATCGAAAGCCGGACGCTTATGCTCCCTTCCGATTTTCTCACAAATGCCCGGGATATCTTCGGGCTTCAGGTCCTCATGATTTATCGTGATCGCCACCACCGGTTTATCGCTTATATATTCGATTGCTCCGATCTGCTTGAAAAGAGGATGTATGACATATCCCGGAAAGCCGTCATATTCCCTGCGAGCTGGGGCATGTTGCAGGATGACAATATTCGGGCGTCCAGCCGCCAGAATTTCATAGCCTCCCGGGTAAGCCGGATTCATCAGGCTGCCCTGGCCCTCGATGACGATGACATCCGGGTTCACCTCTTTCCACGCTGACCAGACAGCATGTTCGATCTCACCCGATACGAAATCATTCACAAGCGTATCAAAAATCGTGCTGAATTTGGCGCCCTGCATCCAGGCGGTCTGCCCGGTGCCAACCAGCTCCGCCTTATACCCGGCCTTTTGCAGGGCGTGAACCAGAAGCCAGGCGGTGGTGCGTTTGCCGATGGCTGAATCGGTCCCCAGAATTGCAACTTTCAGGCATCTGACCTCTTCGATTTTACCGCTGAAAAAGTGCAGTTGATTTCTCGGCGGAGGTTTGCGCAAATCCCTCAAGGTGACCCGCTTATCCATGGCAAGCTGGGCAAGCTCAGGATCCTCGGAGAGAAAGTCATGCAGCCCGCAATCGACATTTAAACCGAAGCGGATGGCCTTCTTGACATCTTCACGGGCAATCGAGCTTAAACGTCCGCCGTCAGGCGCCAGACCGATTACGAAGTATGCGATTGAGGCCGCATTATTGCGGGCATGATCCATGGCATCCTCGATTGTGGCAAAGAGAGGAATATTATTTTTCACGCCGTCCAGTACTTCGCCGGCATCCCGACCGGCATAGCGCGAATCGACCACCGCAATCACCTTGTAGCGTTTGGTGAAGCGTACCAGTCCGTGAGCGGTTTTGCCGTTGGTGGTGTTGTAGGCCCCCTCGCAATAAACGATCGCATTACCATCTAAGACATTTTTCATGACAGCTTCCCGGTCAGGACAATTACGTAACGATCATTCGGCAGTCCCTCTTTGCGGTGCTGTTCTATCAGGGCGATTAATCCAGCAGTTGATGCTGGAAGTGTGTTTATGCCCTCTTTCTCCCGAATCAGTCTGGCATATTTGAGCATATTTCTGTCCGAGGCATTGGAAGCCCATCCGCGGCTCTCACGCACCGCATTGAGCGCCAGATCACCGTCAATGGAGTGCCAGTTTATCAGAGGTTCATTCACTTTTGTTTCCTTGATCGATTCGGGTTTCAGGTCCGTGCATGTTTCCGAATTGCTGAGATAGGCCATCACAATCGGATTTTTCCGGAATGAGGAGCCGGCCACCATATGAGGTATCCTCGATATTTTGCCCCGGCGATAAAGGCTGATGAAGCCCTTATGAATTCCCGCCAATGTGGTCCCGTTCGATACAGGAGCGGCCACCACCAGGGGGGCGTCCCTTAATTCATCATAAATCTCATAAGCGATTTTGCCGTAATTTCGGAGCTGCAGGATAATATTGTCGCCGCCGGGATTGGCGTCATAATATTCCTTGTTGCGTGCATGTTCAATGGAGACTTCCACTGCGGCCTCATAGTCGCCCGGCGTGCGCCTGATTTCCGCACCCAGATCTGTCATCTCGTTAACCCGTTTGCTGTGGTATGTCTCCGGCAAAAAAATCAGGCAGCGAAGGCCGGCCAGCTGGGCCGCGACAGCCATAGCCACGCCATAATTGCCGCAGGTGGCGATCGTTATAGTGTCAAATCCTCGGCGCAGAGCATCCATCGCCTGCGCAAAGGCAATTCGATCCTTCTGGGTTCCGGTGGGATTGGAACCCTCGAATTTGAGGTAGATCTGTCGAAGTCCCACCTCACGCTCAATATTCCTGGCGCGCCAGAGATTGGTGTCGCCGACTTCGGAATCTATAATATCCTCGTAGGCTTCCAGCCTCTCATCCAGAGGATAGGATGGATCCATGGCGATCTTGCGCTGCTGCTCGTAACCCTTGGTAAATTCATTTACCTCGCCGACAGCCCCATCGATAAGCTCGAACGGTTTCTCCGAGTCGATCACCGCGCTGTTCGATTTTTTATCGTTCACCGGTTTAACCCTTTGTATTTTGATGATGCTTTTTCAAGACTCTATGTGGAAAAAGCTGCCTGCCGACAGATATCTGTTTGAGGGCAGCATAACCCATGAACTGAATCATGACCGGAAGGCTCTTTTCTCCGGGTTCATGGAATTTAATTATAAAGAATGATGTCAGAAAACGCAAGATGCTCGAGATAAGAAAAAGTAAATGATAGTTGACAAAAGTATAGCTTCCCACGCTGACTCCAAAATCCTCCCAGATCTCCGCCAGTAAACCTCCCAAAAAAGAGGCCGCAAAGAAGCCCAGCCCGGTAATGACAGAAAAGATTGCCAGGTAGGAGGTTCTCTTCGATCCCGGGCTGTTGGCGATAGGCATGTTGAATGCCGCCAGGTTGAAGCCTGACCATAGTGCCCCGGTGTAAACCGCTTCAAGCGCCAGGATCCAGAGAAAATCGGCCCTCGGCAAAAACCATATTATGGGTATGAAACTGATTCCGAAGGCGCAGAATACCAGCACGCTCTTTGAACCGACCCTGTCAATCACCATGCCCCAGAATCGGTTCATGAAGATTCCGCTTAGCGCCACCGCCGCAATATAAATGGAGATAAGAGTAAAGCTCATTTCCAGATTCTTGAGCATGTGAGCCGCGAAAAAGATGGCAGAGATTCCTATGGCCACATTCCAGGCAAAAAATATTTTCAACAGGGACCGGAAATGTCTGTCCTTTAAAGGTGCGATAACATCGGCGAATCTGTGCGGAATCCTGGATTCTTCACTGCCCGCTTCCGGGAGCTTCGATAGCATCACCGCCGATATCAATGCGAATATGCATCCGATGCCGATGATCAGCGAATAACCCAGATTCTCCTTATCGATGATTCTGAAATGATCCAGTATTAAACCGCCCATGATTGTTGCGACGACCGTAGTCACCGCAATGGCGCTGTTTCTACGGGCAAAATAGCGCCCCCGTATTTTCTCCGGCACAATATCCGCGATCCAGGAAAGCCATCCGGGCGTGGCAATCATCGCCATTATGGAAGAGAGTGCCATGATTACAAGAAAAACAGTCAGATTCCAGTCAGCCGAAATGAACAGCAGGGGTATCAGGAGCCACCAGATTTGCCTCGCAAGTATAAACCCCGAAACCGTTATGAGCTTGCGGGTACCGGTTAGATGTATCAGCCAGGGTGCTACCAACTGCGCAGTCTGCGAGATGAATGGAATCGCTCCCAGTAAACCTATTTCCAGGTCGCTCGCTCCAAAATATATCCCCATGCTGGTCAGGAAAGCGCCGCCGGTCAAAATTATAAAGATGTTTGCGAATGCACCTTCCCAGGAAAAAATACAAAGCTGAGATTTAAGCACTCCGCTCTTGCCGACAGGCAGACCCCGGGCCCGCATGGGAGGAGTATTACTTATCTGGTGCATAACGCGCTCCTGATGATGTGTCCGGCGTTTTTGATGTCAGTCGACCGAGTTGCCTGTGTGTCATTATCATACTTATATCGCTTGATTAAATATCGAACCGGGGAGAATGCAAACAATTATGAGCCGCGATTCAACCTATTTGGCGCCCTCGGTTTTAATTGTGGATGTTTTTCCCGGGGCATCATCCGGAATGGATTCCCGTATGAACCGTCCCAGACCCGCCACCAGGGCCTCTCTCATTGATGCAAATGTTTTTTCCAAATCCTCGCGGGAATCGGCTATGAACGCAAATGAATAATAGCCCGATACAAATCCCGCCACAGCACAAGCTATTCGATGGAGTATCGGCTTGGGAAGATGATATTTGATGACCGAGTCAAGTAAATTCTGAATCGTCTCGAGGTACTCGAGAAACGGAGTTTCCATACCCTCGTAGCTGTCTTCAAGGGTGAGGTCGGCACGGCCCTGAAAATAAAGCACGAAGTCCTCCCAGCGGTTGCTGAAAAACTCCAGATGCCCCTCTATAATCATGTCCAGGAGCTGATCCAGTTTGTTGATCCCAAGGCATTTTTTTTCAATCCCCGCCTCCAGCTCGGCCATAATAAGCTGCATGAGTTCCTTTATGAGATCATCCTTCGTCGCAAAGTGATAATAAAACGTCCCCTTGCCCACATCAGCCCGGTCGGTAATCTCGTCAATACGGGTAGGGGCAAGTCCCTTTTCGGCAAAGATTTCACGCGCGGCATGCAGCAACTTCTGCCGTGTCTTATTCGTACGGCGCTGTTGACGACTGCGCCTCTTATTCCTGTTCTTTAATTCAATTTCCATAATCTGACCATTTAGTCATATTTGACTATATCGTCATATATGACCATAAAGTCAAGAAGTTTCCTGAAAATTCAGTTAATTTTTTTGCCGATTTTTCTGAGAAGAAGCGAAGTTATCTGTAATATTGTGTAAATCATCAGGATACCAATTGTAATTCCATTTTTTTTGAGAAAACCGGCTGGAACTTTTCGCTCTCTATCTACCGCCCGCCTCCATAATTAACATCAATTCTACCCGGATTTTGCTTTCTGTTCAGATGTCTATTATTTACCCCTTAAAATATGGCGAATGTTGTGCATTTTACCTCGATAAGCTATCCATATAAACCGGCCAATCTTTAACTTATTGTCTCTTATAGAGAAGAAGTAAGCTGCCAGGTCGGGTTTTTCGGCATGGAATTTGAGATGCAGATTACACAGGGATACAGAACTGCAAATAGCAGATATAATCAGGTTAGTTTTCTCAGTAGGGGATGGGGCCTTATTGATATCCGACCTTGATGGGCAGGGGAGTTTTACCACCCAAATACATGCATAGCTCAAAGAGGGTCTTTTATAAACTGCAATAAAATCATATTTGAGAGAATTTTCGCATTTGCGGAAAATCTAAAAAGAAAATGATCTGCAATATCGAAGCAATAGAAGCTAACATTGACAAGCAGCGGAGGGAGGTGATCTTCTCAAATTCTCAGACAGTTTAAAAATTTTTCAAACATCAATAACCACAAAACCTTTGGCCGAAGGTAAACAGGGAAAGCGCGCAAGAATACTTTCCGGAAACACGGGGTTCAAATGAAATTTGACAAGTTATTTCAATTCACTGTCTTCACTCTTATTATTGCTCTCCTGCCAGGTTTGCTTACAGCAACCGTATTAGAAGTCACTCAGCCCGTACAGGTGACCAGCAGTAATTATTACGAAAGAGGACAGGCTATCACTTACGACGGCACATATTACTGGTTGTTCTATGGCAGATCAGCCACAGTAACCGGCAATTATCAAAACGATAATCCGGATGTGAGTGATTATCAAATCTACTACAAGAAGGCCACCACAGTTGAGGGCCTCGCTTCGTCAACTGCCGTGGCGGTTACGGGGGCGGCAAACACCTATATGGGTGAAATCGGCGCGGCCTATCTGGATGGCAATGTTTGGACATTCGGGGCGGTGCCATCGACAAACTACACGGACCGCAAGAGCCTTTACGGCTGGTACAGTTCGGATGGGGGCGCCACCTGGACCCAGGTTGCGGACCTTGCGGATAACCTTCCACCGGGCGCGGCGCATCATGATGAAACCGCTTTTGACGGCAAGCTTTATATCATGGCTAATTATCCAGACGGCAATACCGGATGGCATACAAAGTATACCTCTGATCCGACGGCATCAACGATTACCTGGAGCAGCTATATTCCGCTCAATTCCACCTCCAACCTGATAAACGGGACCGGCCATTTCTTTGTCGATGGAAGCAACCTCTATATCGGCATACTGAGAACCTCTCCCACCAAGGATAACAAGGTTTTGCAGTATAATGCCTCGCCCGAATCCTGGACAGAATTGGGCACCGCATCGTCGACAGGCTGGGATGCCACGCTGTTTAAGGTTGGATCGGATTACGTCTTCGCCCAGGCTCCCTATACCTCCGACGGAGGCGGACGCCAGTATATTGTCGCCTGGGCCGGAACGAGCCCGAGCAATGTGCTGAGCGGATCGTCACACACGGTCGTTGAAGGTAAATACGGTACCAACACCTGGATCGATATGTGGCCGATCGGCTTTACCGATGCGGGCGGAAGCAGCTATCTTTTCTACACCTCCGAGAGAGATGATCCAAATCAGGAGGGCACCGGTAATATCTGGTACCTGAAGGTCGACTGGGATGTTTACGGGGATCATTATTCGTACATCCAGGAAGCGGTGGATGCGATAACATCTAAATCTACTGCAGATACTGTTTTACTGGCAGCCGGGACATTCACAGCCTATGACCGTGCCCTCGCGATTATTGATGTTCCCATGACTCTAATGGGCGCAGGGCAGGCAGATGACGGTACCGGCACAGTACTGGATGGCGGAACGTATGGGCAGGGTGTTGATAATACCGGACTCGGCACCGCATGGCCGCGTGCTATCGTCGTACAGTCCGATGATGTCGTGATCAAAAATATGAGAGTCAGAGGTTATCAGGGTGACCAGGTCACGGTCGGCGGTTACGCCATTGTGGCCAGGGCCGAATCCTCCTGGGGGGTGACCGATCCGACTATCGACAATCTCACGCTTGAGAACATAACCTTCGATGACTGCTACTATGGAGCTCGCGAGAGCAATGTCGTTAATGCTCTGGTTCAGAATACCAGCTATGAGATCAATTCCGGAGCTGCGTCATACGCTGCATATATAACAAATTCAACCGGTACCACTATACGAGCCAATGCTTATGATCAGGGCGCTATCTGGGTGACCGATGCGACCTATGGTACCATCGGTGGACCGAATCCATCTGATGGAAATGTGCTGACGAATATCCTTTATAATGGTATCTGGTATGGTCAGCAATTCGCAGCAGGAACATCATCTGAAAAGGGTCTGATTCAGAATAACACGGTCTCGGGCGCAGGAGAAGGCGGAATAGTCGTATGGAACTGGCCCGGGGAAGTCGCCGATAGCATTCGAATTCTTGGTAATACTGTGACCGGCGCCGCAGGCGGTTCAGATGATCACGGCGGCATAAGCATCCGCCAGGGCAGTTTCACCAATATGGTTATCAGCGGCAACAGCTCAACCAATAATGCCGACAATCAGCCCGGTCTCCTTATTTCAGGAAGCGTGGCCACGAGTGTTGGTATTAGCGGTAATGTATTCGCAGATAATCCGGAGGATGGTATTAAGTTCTATAATGTCACTCGTGGAAATGTGACTGTCAATGAAAATAAGATCACCGGTAATGCTTCGGGGCTGGTGATGAGCCTCGGCACAACAACCACCCTGGACGCCTCCGCAAACTACTGGGGCAGTACTGATCCAACCACAGTTGCGGGTATGATTACGGGTGTAATCGACTATACCCCCTGGCTGGGCGGTGGAACGGATAATGCTCCCGGCTTCAGCGGAGATTTCTCCGAACTGTGGGTCGATGACGACAGTCCGCAGTCCGGTGCAAGCAACCGGATTCAGGAAGGCGTCGATCTGGTGACGGCCAGCACAGTCAATATCGCGGCGGGAACCTATGATGCCACCATTGATATCGATACCCGTACCGATATCAACCTGGTTGGCGCTGACAAGACCACGACGATTATCAAGCCGAGCGCGACTCTGCCCTGGGGCTTTGCACCCTATTACGCGGGACGTCAGGCGGCATTGAGAGTTTACAATTCCACCGGGATCAATGTCAGCGGCATTACATTCGATTACGATCTCATAAAAGGTAATCAGATCTTCGGTTTCCTGTACTGGAACTCGGAGGGAAGTCTGACTGACAACATATTCAAGAACATTTCGGTCGATGATGCCTCCGGCGGATACTATGAGATGATTTCGTATCTGCGAGCGCCCGCATATACCGATGCCGCTCGTGCGCAGATTTCGATTACGGATAATACCTTTATGGAGACGGGCAGGGTGGCAATCGTAACTCACGATTATGTGCACTCTGTTATCAGCGGGAATACGTTCTACAAGACTACAAGCGATTTCGGATATGCCATGGAGATTGGTTCGCAGTCAACCGCCGTTGTCAGCAATAATACCATCTATGGCTATAACACCCCGGCCTTATCTGACGGCAGCAACTCAGCCGGAATATATGTCGAGAATTCCTTCACCGCAGGCAGTCCGTCTTTAACCAAGAATGTGACCCTCTCCGGTAATGAAATCTATGACTGCCAGTGGGGGCTCTATATCGGAAACGAGTTCGACACTTATGCTGGTGATGTAGATATCGTTGCAAATGTGACCGGAAATAATATTCATGACAATACTGATGGCGGCGTTGTCCTCACCGATGAAGATTATTCCGCCGGTTCATCGGTTGATGTTACCTTCCAGAATAATACCGTGATGAGCAATGGAAATTACGGTTACCTGATCTTCACCCGGGGTGACGGTGATATTACCGCACTCCTCTATGGCGAGACCATAGTAGACCAGGATACCGGTGTCTATATTAATGACTACACGGTCGGTTCGAGTGTATATGATGTCGATATTTACGGCAGCTCATTTTATAATGGCCTGAACGCCGAGTCCAATGTCAGCGGTGTATCGTGGGATGACGGCGCTGGAGTCGGAAACTGCTGGTCAGACTGGACCACCAACAGCGGCTATCCAACTCAATACAATATTGCCGGCACTCCCGGAGGTGTCGATAACTATCCTACCGTCGATTGCGGTCTGGATATGACTCCTGATGAGATCCTCTATCTTTGCAGCGGGGACTTCACCTTCGATATTGAAATAGGCGATGCTGTTCTGGGTTTGGATGCTGCCAACATCACTATTCGTTATCCCGCCGATCTTAACTTCGTGAGCGCAACTGAAGCGTCAGGTAATTATCAGCTCTTCTATAATGAGTTCGATAATGCTACCGGGTACGACAGTGTGCAGTTCAACTTCGGCGTGCTCACAGGCTCTGAGGACGGCCCGGTGACCTTGTTCAGCGTAACTATGAATGGTTCTACCGATTACTGCGCCGGTGATCTGATCGAGAATATCTATGTTCTATTACAGGGACATGATCCCTTGAATAATATTGTAACTATTCCTGCTTCCCCTGCTGAGCCGGTAACGGTTGTTGCAGATTGCGCCGACCCTGTTCTGGCTGTAAATACCGCCGACGGTGGATATTATAATGTTCCGCCCGTGGTTAACTTCGGCGCCACCGACAATTGCGATCTTGACGCGGTCTATTATCAGGTGGATGGATGCGATTCGGGCGGATGGACGGCAGTCGCTGTCGGATTGTCCGGTACCGCCTATGGCCCGTCGGACTGGACCCTGCCGACAGCGGACTGGGACGCCTTGAGCGAGGCCCAGCATTGCATCAGCTTCAAGATTATGGATGATAATGGACGCGGTAACGCTGATTCCTGTTCTTATAGCTGGTGTTTTACCAAGGATGTAACCGCTCCGCCCGCGCCAACTGATCTGGTTGCTCAGCCCGGACATAATAAGGTCAATCTGAGCTGGACAAATGCCGCCTCTGATTTCGATCACACAGTCATAGTAAGAAACGACTATGTTGACGGCGGCGGGCATGGCTATCCGGAATATGATGATCTCTACACCGAGGCCTCATTTCCTGCCGACACAAGTGATGGAGATTATATTTACGGCGGTACGGCAGAATCACATACCGACGCGTATAATCTCGATAATGCCAATCGCGACGTCTATCATTTTGCAGCCTTTACAGTCGATGCTGCCGGAAATGTCTCTGCTCCGGCTGCGGGCTCGCAGGCACGTTCGACCTCGTACTGGCTGGGCGATTTCTCCGCGCCTTATGACGGATATGTCTATTTCACCGATCTTTCGGTATTCTCGAATGCCTACGGTACCAGTGACGGCGATACTTACTACAATAACGAATGCGATATAGGACCGACATTCAACGATAATACCCGGGGCATCCCGGAGACCGACAATACGATCGGCTTCGATGATTTGACCATCTTCGTGATCAATTTTGATGATGTTACTCCGCTTATCAAGTCGCGCCCGATCTTCGCCGACAATCCCGAGGTGCCCGGCACGGGTATCAGAGCTGATGCGAGGTTCGAGGGTAATGAGTGCTATGTTGATATATACCTCGATAACGGTGATCATAATGCAAAAGCTGTTTTCGCGGAAATCAGCTTTGATCCGAAGAAGCTGGCATATCATGCCACGTCCTTCAACACGCAGTTGACCGAAACCGACCGCCCGGTCTTTGTCAAGCCGCTGCAGGATAGAGATAAAGTCTCGATTTCCGCCGCAGTGCTGGGACGAGATCAGGTCTTTGAGGGTTCCGGCCTTATTGCTACATTACAGTTCAATCTGCTGACCTCCGGGGAAGCCGAACTGGTATTGAGCGATGCGGATATCCGCGATAACCAGAATAATAATCTGCTGGGTGAGGGCTTCATTTCAGAGCCGATAGCATCAGCGGCAGCGCTGCCGGATCGATATGAATTGGGCCAGAATCATCCCAATCCTTTCAATCCCGAAACCGAAATATCATACAGTCTGCCGGAAGATACATGGGTTACGATCAAGGTCTACAACATTTCAGGCCAGCTCGTGAAAACCCTGGTTGACGATGTCAAGCCGGCCGGCAGGCACACGGTATCCTGGAACGGCACCAACCAAAGCAATAGTAGAGTTGCGACCGGTGTTTATTTCTATCGTATGGAGACAGAGAGATTCCAAAAAACCGCGAAGATGATTCTGGTTAAGTAATTCTTTCAACCTTTAACCCGGGAGGGGGGATGCCCTCTCCCGGTTTTTTTATTGGATTCTATTTAGCTATCAACTCGCGGATTTTTTCCGCTACGCGGCTGGCCGCGCCGTCATAATTTGCCATCACCGCTACCGTGTAGCCTGAATCCATATACATATCCAGCATGGCATTGATTCCCGGCGCACCGCCGCCATGCCCCACAATTCTATGGCTATTTACATTCTGATCCTGAATTAAATAGCCATAACTTACATCGGGCCTGCGGCTGGTCTTGCCTATTGACATTAGCTCGAATGATTCCTTGCTCATGATCTTGCCGCTGCGCAAGGCCTGATCAAAAGCCAGCAGATCTTCCACCGTGGAATAGCCGCCCCCGGCGGGGCCGCCCTTTACAGCATGCATGAACAAATTATTATGCCATAACCCTTCAGGAAGCATGCTCCCGTCGTAATTCATGTGAGTGTATCCGATCGCCAGATTCGGGACAGGGGTATCCACCTCAAAGCATCCGCTGTTTATCATACCCGCCGGTTTGTAAATATTTTCAGCGATAAAATCATAATAACTCATGCCGCTTACTTTTTCGATAATCATCCCCAGGACAATCGGCCCGGAATTGCTGTAGTGAAAATCGCTGCCGGGTTCAAACAGGAGCGTATCCTCAAAGATCAGGGAAGCCAGCCCATCCACAGTCTTTAATTCCCAATAAGATGTATCGAACATCTCCTCCCAGTAATCCTGCATCCCTGAGGTGTGGGTCAGGAGGTGATGGATCGTTACTTTCTCCGCAATTTCTTTCCGGGGAATGTCGGGCAGGTAATTTCCGACCTTGTCATCAAGTGATATCTTACCCCGCTCAACCAGCTGCATTATGGCTGCGCCTGTAAACATCTTGTTCATCGAACCGAGGTTGAACTTTGTGTCCAGCTTGTTGGGAGCATTATAACGCTTACAGGCCTGACCGTAAAACCTGGTATAGAACGGCTCACCATCTAATGCAATCAATACCGTTCCGGAGAACTGATCCCTTGCCACCAGGTCCTTAAGATAAGCATCCAGAAAATCTGCCATTTCAACATGAGAAAGCTTCCCTTCCGGCACTTCATACCTGGGGTCCTCTCCCGGGCGTGCTGATATCATCAATAACTTATCAGTATCGGTAGAATCGACAAACAGAGTCAGATCGACCCACTCCACTCCGGCCTCAGGCTTTCTGGCATGAAGCAGCGCCGAGATAATAAGGCTGTCTGAATCAGTTATCTTTTGCAATTGAAGGCCTTCGGTGTCATCATAAACCTGTCGAAAGAATCCGAGCCTCCTTTCCGCAGATTGTGGGTCATTAGATTCTTTCCAGTTATTGGCTATGAAAGTTTTCCAGGCCTCCTCATCCCCGGAATTAAATGACTGCAAGAGTAATTTCAGAATTTCGCCGGGTGGGGTTGCTGGAATTTCTGCCCCGGAGACCCGGGCCAGCCCCGGCCCCGCGAGCATGCTCAACAACTGAATGATAACTGCTGACAAAACTAAGCGCATCTCAAACCCTCCTGGTTATTTTTGTTCAGATTAATCCTGATTATGTAAGCACTTACGTAATATAAAACGAAAAGTTACATATTGCCGGCCTCCCGCTGCCTATATGGTTTTTCGAATACAGCTCAAAATATAGGGCTTGCCGGGCTTGTTCTCCAAATAATTAATCTTGACTGGAAAAGAAAATTCAGTATAATAATCAGGTACGCACCTTTCGCCCGAATTTATCGGGGATCACTGCCATTTGTGACTTTGCGAAGCGGATTTTAATAGTCCGGGTTGTTTCATGAACCCCAGGCCCGTGATGAGGTACTCTATAGCCTGTCAACAATTTCAATATGAAAACTCTCAATCCAAGCAGGAGGTATGCCGGTGATGTCGCTGTTATTGCAAAAATCAAAATTAATCGTCGGATCGATGATATTTCTTTCTTTCCTTCTAACCCTTTCAACAGCCGCTCAAAGCGGGGAGGGGTTCAACAGGTTCGAAGAGGAGAAACAGGCTGAATTGGGCCTGCTCCCGCGCTGGCGAGATGGGGGCACGCCCTATGATCGCAGCCAGTCGCTCGAGCCATTCAAGATCGTCCTGCCGGACAAGGATATGCCTACTTCAGGATATATATCCTCCCCGCCGGAATATTCTCCCTCACGCGGCGTCCTCTTCAGCTATTTTTCAAGCGGTTGGCCGGGAGTTGTCCGGGATATGGTTGTCGCATTGACTTCGGATCCGGATTATGATGAGATCGCCTATGTTTGTGTCGCCAACTCTTCTCAGCAGAGCAGCGCCTATTCCACATTCTCTTCGGCGGGGGCGGATATGAGCAAGGTGGAGTTTATAATCGAACCGATGAACGCACTCTGGATCAGAGATTACGGGCCGCATTTGATCTGGCAGGAGAATACCCTGGGAATAGTTAACAGCCAGTACTATCCCACCCGCCCCCTGGATAATTTCATCCCGGAGCTCGTGGGCACCGATCATTTTCAGATCTTCACCTATGATATGGGACTTTACTACTCCGGGGGAAATTTTCAGCCGACCCAGAACCGAAACGGTTTTGTAACTGCTCTAATCCAACTTGATAATACCGCCAGCGGAGGGTTCGATGCCAACTTTATTGCCGAACTCTATCATACCTACCAGGGCATTGACACACTGCACATAATGCCCCAGCTTCCCTTCAGCGTGGACGGCACCGGGCATATCGATATGTGGATGTACATTATTGATGAAGATGATGTCATCATATCCGAGTTTCTTCCCGGCTCCGATCCGACTGCAATCGCCGTAACAAACAACGCCGTGCCATATATGGAATCCCTTGGATATACGGTGCATCGCACTCCAGCCTGGAATTCCTCTCATCCATCCACTGGATACTGGACACACTGGACCTATACCAATGCCTTGCGAGTCAATAACCGTATACTCATACCGTCATATGGCGACACCTATCTGGACTATGCCGATGAGGACGCTCAGGCGCTGGCAGTCTGGGAAGCTGCGGCCGGCCCGGATGTTGAAATCATTCCCATAAATTCATACGATATTATCTGGGCGGCGGGCGCGTTGCATTGCATTGCCATGCAGGTGCCGCGCTATGAGGAACCTGCGCCCTCGGCGAATATAATCTGGCCTGACGGGGGAGAGCTGTTTGCGGGCGGTACTGTAGAGACAATCCAGTGGGAGGCCACAGATTCGAATAATGCTGAGCTCTCGGAAGCAGTGCTGTATTATTCTGTGGATGATGGTGCAGGTTATATCTTGATAGATACTGTGCCCGACACCGGCAATTATGACTGGACTGTACCAGATATATACGCTGAACAATGCAGGATAAAAGTGGTCGCTGTCTCGCAGGACAGCGACGAATACGAAGCTGTCTCCGCGGGCCCCTTCGAAATTGCCTCCTGCCAGCAGTCGGTCTATGATTTTTCGACCGGGGCCGGCGTGGATAAGTTCGCCTTTGGACATCAGACCTCAAACTGGGCTGCCGTCAGCGGAATCCGTACTCCGGTCAACACGGAAATTGAGAATCTGATCAGCGGCGCCTATGATAAAATCGCTCATTCTGACGCCACCGGCAATGATTATGACCCCAACCGCTATTTATCCCTGGACCCGAATAATGGCTGGGAATCAACCCATATCTTCGAATTCACTCTGACAGAGGATGTCTCCGAAGTCGATGATATTGAGGTCTTCTGGGAGGGATATTCCGACCAGTGCTCAATGATGGAAATGTATATCTGGGACTACACATCCGGGGAATGGTGTGATGGTGAAGGATTATTCGACCAGAACCGTTTTATGGACAACTGGGCAGGAAATCGCGACGGTTATCTGGAAAAGCACATCCGTTCAGATTTCGGCCGTTTTGTGGACGGCAGCGGACAGCTCACCGTGCTCCTGTATTCGGAACGCGGCCCTGACGGTAGCTATGTCAATTACAATCCTACCCTGCATGACTATATATCGGTAACCGTTTCAACCAAGCTGCCCCAGTATATGTGCGGCGATGCTGATGCCAGCGAGGCTGTAAACGTATCGGATGCTGTCATGATAACGAATTATATATTTGTCGGCGGGGCCGCTCCGGAGCCGTTTGAATCCGCCGACACCAATTGTGACGGAACGGTAAATATTTCAGATGTGGTTGTTATTATCAATTTCGTTTTTCTCGACGGCAATACGCCATGTGATACCGATGGCGATGGAGAGCAGGATTGCTGAGCCAATTAAATATATAGCATAAACATAAGCCGATCCCGGTTCCCGGGATCGGCTTTTGCGTGGCTGAAATTTTTTCAATTAAACCTTGCTCAACGGGTTTGATTTCCGCATCTTAACAGGGCATAGGTGTCCACATTGCAGCAAAGATCAGCACCATGGACGGTCACTATATTCTTTCAGGGAAGGAGGTGAAACCCGATGAAAGCTGCGCGAAAAGTCAAGGCACTGGCTTTATTCCTCGCGCTAATCGCGCTCGGCGGGCTGGTGTTCAGCGCCGTGACCGCCGAAACGGTTACGGCCAAACCGTGCTGCTGGGTAATGGTTTGCACGGTAACGCCCCCGATTGTCTGCTGGGAGGTGTGTGTGCCGTGCCCGACGCTGCCGCCGCCGCCCGGCTCATAGCGCCTTTTTTGGGTCTATTCGGGAAGTATTGAGGAAGTCTTTTCAATTGGGACTTTTTCAGCAAGCACGCCGATCCGGGATCGGCGTGCCCTTATTTTTTATTTTTCGCCAAGTTTAAATAGACGTGTCAGCAATCCCCGTCTATCTTCTGCCTCCTCCGCGTCCTCTTCCGGAGCCATGTAACGGGAGTTCAACTCCTCGTTATATCTCACCATCCAGTCATGAATCAATTTCCTGACTACGGCGGCATCTTTTTTTGATGGAAATCTGAGGATGTAGCCGGAATAGAACCTGCCTGTCTCAGGGTATTTCTTGCACCAGCGGCATTCGGCATCAAAAAAGACCTCATCACGCCCATCAACTTTATTTTTCAATGGGATGCGGCAATAATATACTTCGGCCACGGTCGCCGGAATTTCGCTTTTGAGCTTCATGCCGCGGGCAGACATGTCGACCACTATGCCCATTGGCTGCCGCGTATTCAAATCAAATGCTGTCAGCGTTTCAGCCGCTTTACGCCTGACTTTTGGCTGCATGTCCTGATCTAATACTTTCATAATACTACATAGACCTCCTCATCATTTCTATCGGAAAAAAACGGCTCAATTTGAAGAATTATGACTGATTGTCAAATTAGATACAGACCTGTTTAAGATCTGCCGGGACTGTGCTGAAAATAAGCACCAGGGGCATGTTTGAGTTTTGGACATCTTTACCCCGCGCTGTTCAAGCCGCGTGGTCATTAAAAGTGCATAGAGTATAATGATTTAACTATCTGCATCCGGCCCCAAAGATGTCAGTTATTGCTTCCGATATTTTTAATGGATAGACACAACATAGCTTTTGATTGACAATTGTAGACCCAGGCCCTATGGCCATGGATTTTAATCAGAAAAGAGGTGATGCTTATGCCTAAGCTTACCAATTTAATCGCGGTTTTAGCGTTATTCCTGTTTTTACTGGCGGGATGTTCGCAGCAGGATAATCCTGCAGGGGCTGTCGATTCGGAGACGAAGGAGATCTCCGATGATGCCTGGGTGAAAATACCGGCCGCGGCTGGACTCGACTCAGCATTTCTATTTCTGACGGTGTCTATGAACAACGGAGAGACGGTTTATGTCCACCGCATCACATCTGCGTGGAATGAAGCGAATGTGACCTGGGACAATTTCAACAGCAGTTACGATGAACTTCCTGAGGCCGCTTTCGTCCCTGATTCGTATGCTGAAATCCGCATTGACGTGACTTCTCTGGCAGCTAAATGGTTCAATGGTGTATACCCGAACCACGGGATGCTGCTGCGGCAGGGAGCATCGGTATCTCAATACCGCAGCAGTGAATTCTTTGAGGTTTCCTCACGGCCCCGGCTGGAATTATTCGTCTCCACACCATCCGGCCCGCAATCATTTGGTATCCAGGAAACTGGTTTGGGAGAGGCGGAGGATGCTTTCATAGGCGGTAATTTCCCCACGGGAAATAATGGCAGCGCCGATATGCTAATGGTTGGAAATACATTCGGTTTCGAGCAGAATGCCCTGATTAAATTTAACTTCGTCGTTGAAGAGCCCGAGGAGTATTGTTCCATCGGGGACCTGGTTTGGGAGGACCTGAATTTCAATGGCCTTCAGGATCCCGGCGAACCCGGACTGGCAGACGTCAGGGTCGATCTGTACAGCTGTGATGGCCAGATGGTCGAAGGCGCCCTGACAACGCCAGAGGGGTATTTCCTGTTCGATAGTCTCGAGCTGGGCGAATACTACCTGATCTTCCATATTCCGCCCGATTACGTTTTCAGTATTTATGACCAGGGAGGCAATGACAATATCGATAGCGATGCCGACCCGGCCATGGGGGCAACTGTGTGCTTCGCTATAACTGCTCCCGGTAAATACACCAGTTGGGATGCCGGATTTTATCTGCCCACTATTGATGATGACGATGACGACGGTTGCACCCGTGGTATGGGCTACTGGAAGAATCTGTGCCGCAATCCCAGCGATAAGCTGATTACTGATGATGCTGGTGTCTTTCTTCCGCTCTGGCTCGGTACCGAAGGCGGCCAGAACAGCATCAGAATCGGCACCATTGATGAAGCCGAGCAGATCTTCACCTTTGAAGATGATAAAACCTCAAATGGCATAGTAAAACTCTGTGCCCATTTGCTGGCTGCCAAATTCAACCTGGCCAATGGAGCCGGCGGGGATGATATCTCGCAGGAGCTGGCAGATGCCGACCAATTCCTGGCGCAGTATGGTTTCGAACATTGGCAGGAGATGAGCGACGAAGACCGAAGACTTATTTTAATCTGGAAGGATACATTTGAGGCCTTCAACGAGGGTGAAATTGGACCGGGAGCTTGCCCCGAAGATCAAGATGGAGATGATATAGAATCAAGCAGCGCCCACTGACCCGGTAAGGGAAGACAGGACCCCATAGAAAAGGCGGAGACAATCCTTGTCTCCGCCTTTAATATTATTTATTGGCAGTGGCGGGGATCATTTCATATGCCCTTAAAGAAATACTCCATCTCCGAATTCAGGGCAGAGGCGATTCTTGAAATGGTTGCGATTGAAGGAGTTGTCTGGCCGTGTTCGACCTGGTAGATGAGGCTGGGCGACAATCCTGTTCGATTGGCAAGCTGCCGTAAGCTCAACTTCCTCTCGGCGCGCAGATCGTGCACCCGTTGTGCGATAATGCTGGTCGCCTTCTGGTTCAAATTGGTTATAAACCCATATTCTTTTATTGCGCCGTTGATAGTTTCCAGCAATGCTTCATTTTCAAAAGGCTTGGTGATAAAGTCGAAGCAGCCGTTTTTGAAGGTCTCTCGCGCCCGTTCGAACGTTGGAAATCCAGAGAGCATGATCACGCATAAATCACTATCCAGCCCCTTGATACTCTGCAATAGCTTTACACCATCCACACCGGGCATGATGATATCAAGGATAATAATCTGGTAATTATTATTCTTTATGCGGGAGAGCGCTTCCCGTGGGTCGGTGATAAAGTCTGCGCTGAAATTGTGATTCTCCAGAAACTGCTTCAAATACAGACAGGTGTCCTCTTCATCATCGATAATAAGTATATTGATTTTTCTCTTCGTTGTGTCTCTGATCATACCCTATTGCCCCGGGTCTAACATACAATAACAAATTGCGGCATTCTATACCTGACCGAAATTGCTAAAGTTTAAGAAAATTGTCAAGAAAAAATAATCTATATCTCCGGTGAGGCCGGAATGCACCAAATTTATTCTTGTCTTTCCGGCTTCCTGATATATATTGGTCAAGGAACCTTTACGAATGGTCTTACGGATTGTGTTAGTATAATTGGAATCGATATGAGCTGGCCCGAAAATGATCATGAGGGGAATAACGCCGCATCCGATAAAAGGACTATCCTTATCGTGGATGATAACGGTCTAATGCGGCAAACTCTGGAGGCCATCTTGGAAGAAGACTTTAGTATTCTTCTCGCCAAAACAGGTCGGGAATCCATTGATATGGTAAACGGCAATAAGGATATCAGCTGTATCTTAATGGATATCCGGCTCCCCGACATATCCGGGATCATCGCTTCCCGCGAGATTTATAAAATAAATCCCGCCCTCCCGGTTATATTTCATACCGGCCATCCGGGTGAATATTATGAAAGTCACTTGATGGATGAGAAGAACGCCTACGGCTACGTTACCAAGGGTGATTCTATCTCCAAACTGGTCGAGACGATCGATGCCGCCAGCAAATATCGCCTGTAAAGAGGTCGTTTATCTGACCGAAAATCGTATGGTAGTCGATCGTCCAAGATCGTCAACACACATTAGCGTATGATCTCCTTTCACAGGTTCGTAGAATATCCGCTCATTTATCCCGCTGGACGCAAAAAGCCGGTCATCCAGAAACCAGTAGATTTTTCTATTCCGCAGCCCGGATGAGGCCTCGAACAGAATCTGTTGATATTCCGAGGGCATGCTTTTGCTGATTTCGAAGTGCGCCCGGTGTTCAGGTGAAATGATCTGCGGCGGACCATGGACAAATATACCGGAACATCCGGGATGATGTTCGGGCAGTTTTGTTATAACACTGTGATCTGAGAGCCAGCCCGCGAGCCTTACCGGCCAGTCCTCCATTACAAGCGTATCGGGATTCCCCAGATGCTCGCAGGCCCGGCACAGTTCGTAGCCTGTTTCCTTGTCAACTACAATAGCCCTGTGAATATCGCATTTGTTGTTATTCGTAATACCAATTATATACTTATCACTCACAACATCAGGGCAGTATTCATTCGGGGGCAGGCCGCTGCAGGCGCATACCAAACGTGTTCCAAGCCCGGCGGGTCTCTCGAACCAGACATGCTCATGCCCCTGCATTATCTGATTGAAGACGGCGAACATCAACGGCGCGGCCGACTCGGCTCCAACCAGCCAGGGCGATCCCTCGCCGGAAAAATTTCCCGCCCAGACAGCCACCGTAAACTGCGGATTGTATCCGATCGCCCAGGCATCTCTCCTGCCGTATGACGTTCCTGTTTTCCAGGCAACAGTAGGCAGGTCGCGTGTGAACTCCCAGGAAGCCTGCAGGCTGGGTCTCTGCAACTCGGACAATATCTCCGTTACCAGATAGCATGCTTCCTCTGATAGAAGATCATATGGCTTATTATCATCGCTTCCGGCAAGCATTTTTAAAGGCTTGTATATGCCCTTTCGTCCCAGAGCGGAATATAGATTAGCCAGGTCCGCCAGTGTGACCTCGCAGGCGCCCAGCACCAGCGGCAGGCCGTACTGATAATATTTCCTGTCGAGAGTCGATATACCTCCCGCTTGCAGAAACTCATAAAAATCCCGAATGCCCAGATTTGCTGTCAGGTTCACAGCCGGAACATTCAGCGATCTTATCAGCGCCTCCGATACCGTCGCGATCCCGTTATATTCCTCGTCATAATTCTCGGGAGAATAGCCGGAGTAGCTGACAGGTATATCATCAAGAATCGAGGCCGGAGTAATCAGGCCCCTCTCAAAACCGAGAGCGTAGGCAAATGGCTTCAGGGCCGATCCCGGAGACCTCGGTGCGAAGGCGCCGTTGATCTGTCCCTGGTGCTTCCTATCGTTAAAATCCGGTGATCCCACCATCGCCAGAAGTTCACTGCTGTGATTGTCGATCACCACAATAGACAGATTGTTTATATCTTTATCTTTCAGAACACTGGCATAGGAACGCGCCAGCCGCTCGCATAATGCCTGTAGATCCATCCTGATTGTAGATCTTATCACTCCTGTCCACAGATTTGAACTCAGCTCCGACATGATACTCTGACAGAAATGCGGTGCATGGTCGGGCCGTTCTTTTCGTTCGACCGGAATCTCCTCCTTTAAAGCACCGCTGAGAGTCTCCTTATCAATGATGTCCTGCCTGTGCAGTTGACGGAGTATCCTGTCCCGCCGGCTGCGGCACTTTTCCGGATTGAGATCGGGCCGGAAATTATTCGGGGATGAGGGAATACCGGCCAGGATAGCCGCCTCGGAGCAGGTTAATTCATACGGGGTCTTGCCGAAATAAAAGTATGCCGCCGCCCCCACGCCCTCGATATTGCCTCCATAGGGCACGAGATTAAAGTAGATTTCCAGCAGCTCGTTCTTGGAATAATGCATCTCGAGTTGCAGCGCCCTGAAAATCTCGACCAGCTTACCCCCGATATTTCTGGGCTTGGGCTCCATCATTCGCGCGATCTGCATGGTAATGGTGGAGCCACCTCTGACGATTGAACGATTTTTCAGATTATCTGCCATGGCTGTCAACAGAGAAACCGGATTTACACCCGGATGATACCAGAACCATCTATCCTCTGTATTAATCACAGTTCTTACCAGCAGGGGAGAGATGCTATCCAGTTTGACAGGCAAGCGCCAGTATTGATCCTGTGATGCGAAGCAGTTGAGCAGCCTGCTGTCCCTGCCGTAAATAAAATACGAGGACTGACGCGACAACCTTTCAGAGGGAAGCGGGAAGAAAACAAGATCAAAGAGCAGCAGAAAAAATGTGCCCGCAACCACTGCTATCAAAAATATTCTTATGAATCTTCTCAAAATCTTCCGCATACTCAGTATCAGATTAAAAAAACGATTTACCTGCTGGATCCTCTCACGATTAAGGTTCCCGATGATCCCGCGCCGGAGATAACCGGATTGTACATGCATTCCGCGGCCGACGGCGGAATACTGAACTCACCGGCAGAGACCGCCCGCAGGCTGTAATAATATTCGAAAGGTTTTTCGGATTTAAGGTTTGTGAACAGCAGCATGCGGTCATCTCTTATGTCAGAGTAAGTAACCTGTGAGCTTTTCTCAGGCAGCCAGGATAGATTCGGGGTCGTCTTCAGGCGTGGATTTTCAATTTCCAGACCGGCCGGAAGCATGTCATTAATGACCACATTTTCCAAAAGATCATTTTCTGTCTCGGCCCTGATATGGCAGATCAGCTGATCACCCAGGGAGACATCCTGCAAGTCGATCTCGGCTCCGTCACCGTCCAGATACCGGCGGGTAATTTTGATTCCGCGGGTATACTCTTCGGGTGCATAATCAAGAGGCACTCCGCTGGACTGCCAGTAGTAGTAACAGCTGCCTTCGCCGCTGATGGATATGCTTACATTATTGCCGTCGAGATCTGTCAGAATCTTTTTGAAATCCTCGGTCGTTATCCGATATGATTGACCGTCAACCTGCACAGCGCCTGTGAAATCAGGCTTTTCTCTTCCCCCGAAATACTTGCCCAGCGCCATCAATGCGAAGGCATTCTCCTGCGTGGTATACCATCTCCCGGCCTCCGCAGCCTCCATCAAGGAATTTGCCAGCACCGCAGCCGAGGGATTCTCCGGATCGATTTGTGTGAGCACATCCAGCAGGATAGCGTTACTGCGCACCCCGGAGGAGAAATTGCCCCCTGTTTCCGGCTCGAATATGCGCGGTTGGATATCAGTCGGCAGAATCCCGAACGCCGATTCCCTGTCGCCTGCGGCGCCAAGCGCTCCCGCGAGCTGGAACCTGGAATAGGGGGGGAGCTCGGAAACCTGGAGGCTTTTCAGGTAGTTGATGCCCTTCCTGTCCAGCCTGTCGGCCTGGGCCAGGACATAAGCGGCATATATCCGTTCCGGCGCGCTAATGGCCTCTGTCTTTCTGCCATAAACATGGTCATTGAGATTTCCAATAATTAAAGCATATATGTCTTCATCAATATAAAACCCTTTCCTGCGTGCTTCGATCAAGAAATGAGAAGCATAGACCGAGGCCCAGGAATTATAATACTCTCCTTCCGGCCAGAAATTAAATGAACCATCATCACGGATCATGCCGGTCAGCTTTATGATTCCTTCCTGAATGAAATAGTTTGCGCCTCCCGACCCCATCAGCTCAGGCTGAACAAAGCGTACCAGCTCATCATAGTAAAGAAGCGGGAACAAGCGTGAGGTCGTCTGTTCCAGACAGCCATAGGGATAGCGCACAAGGAAATTTATATTATCTGTGAACGCCACCGCGGTCAGTGATGATGTCTGAATAACATATCGTTCAGTGTTCTCGAACCACCTGTCCGGGAGACTGAATTCGGCAGGATTATCCTCGGTTACCGCGCCGGAACCATTTTCTGTCTTAATCGGCTGTCCCGGACGATTGGGAAGTTCGAATTCGATCTTTGTGCTCGCCTCGCCGTCGCCGGCAGTGATTGCAAATTCTATCTTGCCGGGCTTTATACCCGCCTTGAACCTGAATACCGCCCTGCTCTCTGAATCGTGGGGGACCCTGATAGTTTGCGCTGCAGGCGATAGCATTTCAACGGGGCCCTCATAACTGAGCTCAACTTTAATGTCCGCCATTTCCCCGGTTCGATTATAAACCGTCACAAGCCCTTCAACTACATCGTTTGGAGCAACAAATCTGGGAAATGCCTCCTGCAGAATGATCTTATCTCTGACTGTCACATTTGCAGAGGTCGATCCGAAGCGGTCACCCTGTACCCCTGCTGCATCCAGGATCAGTTGACCATTGAACTGCGGAATATCCAATTTTATTGATGCATAGCCATTTTCATCGGTTCTGACAATTCCCGACCAGAGCGAAACCGGCTTCACCCTTCGGGCCTGCACAGGCATTAGATGTCTTCGGTCGGCAAATTCCATCAGCCCCCTGTCGCCTGCCGGGCTCAGGTGGCTCTGCGCCTTTTCCACCTCGGGATAGATAAAGGAGTAAATATCATACGGCATCAGGTGCAGCTTGCGTTTTCCGTAGAAAAATTCCAGGGGATCGGGAGCTCTGGCATCCGTCAACTGCACTATTCCGGCATCCACAGCCGAAACAGTCAATTCGGTAACTCCCGGGCTGCCCACATTTATATCAACACTCAACCGGCTGCGCGGCTGGATTTCATCCGGGACATTTATCTTAAGCGGGAGTTTCCTCTCCTCGGTTTTCAGCATTATCGGTACCACACCGAATGCCCGCGCGGGCGTTGTCTTTTCAATCTGATCGGCGGGCCTGATTACTGTGGCCGTTATATATGCATTCGGGAAATAGTCCTTTTTTACCGGGATGGTAATTTCCGCGGTATTCCCATCCATTTCGTATGTAATCAGGTCGAGTACCTCGGTCTTTTCAACGGTTAACAATAATTTACCGCCGAAAGGAGAACGGATTTGCAGTTTCGCCTTTTCTTTTTCATTATAGCTTTCCCGGTCGAGGTCTATTTCAATTCGATCGGGATTATCCATCGACCAGGGCGCGTAACCCCATCCGGAAGCATAGAATGAGTAGGAGGTACGGTGACCACCATCCTGATCTGCCGCCCTGACCATGTATTTACCATATTCAGGCGGAACGAAGCTGATGCTTCCGCCATCAGCATCCAGGGTGACATATGCGGAATCGATCAGATTCAAGCTGCTTTCGGAGACATATCGGTAGTTTCCATTTCTGTCTTTCCGCAGGATCGAATGATAGATTACCCGGTAGAAGTCCACTCGCAGGGAGTCGATCGATATTTTTGTTTTATCTGACTTTAATGCTACCAGGCTCAATTCCGCCGGCTCGCCCGGACGAGCGTATCCCTCGAATTCGGGGCGCATTCCTATATACCTCGGATATGGATTTATGGTAAATTTGGCATAGGAGTTGACCGCCCGTCCTCCCTGCTCCGAGACACTGGCCGAGGCCAGCGCTCTCAAGGCTGAGGGTGGACTCAGGTTTTCAGGTATACGATATCGATAACTTTGGTAGCCCGAGTCATCAAGGATATCATCCCCGAGGCTTTCCGTTATACGCGAGAAAGCACGATCATTATCGGAGAAAGTATAGCTGGCAAAATCCTCCGGGGAGAAATCCTTGGCTTCTATCCTTATCCCGGCCGATACCCTGTGACCGGCGGCCGGCGCGCCGAAAAGAAATTGCCCGTCAACATCAATATTTACGAATTCCCCGGGACTGTATGAATCCCGTTCGGTTTCTACCGTAACTTTGATCCGGTCAGGCATGAATTCCTCGACCTGGAATTCCGCTCTTCCTATCTCCAGCTCCTCGCCGATATGCGCTCTGGCCGAATATATTCCGGTGCGGGAGAAGTCGGGCAGCAAAATATCTTTTTCAAGAAATGATGATCCGCCGGTTTTGACCCTGAAGCTCTTGAATTCCCTGCCCGAGGGATCATTTATTGTGATAATATACGGGAATTCATCGGGCAGCCGGCCTTCAGATTCGCGCACTATCGAGGCCAGGTGAACCGTATCTCCCGGCCTGTATATTCCTCTGTCGGTGTATATATAGGCTTCGTAGCCCGAAGTTATGTGCGGGCGGCCTTTGACATCAAAGTCGCTGATCGGAAGCAGAGCGTCATCGAATTTCAGGAATGATAAATCTCCGTCGGCCACGACGGTAATCAGGAAAGGATCGAATCCTGCGATTTTTTCAGCGATATTTTCAAATATACAGATCCCCCGGGAATCCGTCTTGCCCTGTACCAAAAGCTGGTTATTCCTGCTCCACAGGGTTATCTCGGCCTTCTTTACCGGGGAGACATCCTGCAGTGAATTGACCCAGACCATCAGATAATCATCAGACATGCGCGCCATTATTCCCATTTCTGTCAGCATCACCAGGCGCGAATCGCTATCCCAGCGGCGTTCCTTATTTCGGGCGGAAATCTTGAATATGCCGAAGAGGGAATCGCCTATTACCGCACCCAGGTCAACTGTGGTGGTCAGGGCCTCATTTGTTTCACTTTCAAGATTCAGAATGGTATCGTAAAAAGTCCGGCCCAGTACCGCGGTATTGCTCCTGTAGCCATAACCAGCTGCACTGCCCGATGCCAGAGCGTACACGAGATTGTTGGCAAAATACTGCTCCACCTCGACAGCAAGTTCATCAATGTTAATGGTCTCGAGTTCCAGCAGATGCGATCCTTCTCTGGGAAGATATATGCCGCGCGAGAGAAATCTGACGGTCGGCGGGATATCCGGTATGATGACTTTTGAGGAGAATCTTTTCTCCAGAACGGAGCCGTCCCTCGAGGTCAATCCTTCTGAAACTGTGACCTCATACGTTTCACCGGCTTTGAAGTTTCCATAAAGCGTTATGCTGTTGTAACGTACCTCGGCTGTAAAATCAATTTCGGGATTGATGCTGATATATTGTTCCGGCTTCTCAACCGCGATCTGCGTGGAGAATGGAATCTGGATGGTGGGCTGAAGATCGGAATACCAGGCGCTAAGTTCCCTGACGAATAATCGTCTTTTTGCCTCGACATCTATTGTGGTAACATACTCGCTGCTCGGTACATTTCCGCAATTCGGGCAGTTCAGACCTTCTTCAATCCTGAGGCTGTAGCTTTGACGGCGCTCGCTAAGCTTCACCGGCTCGGTTACTATTTTGGCATAATTGTCCGCACCAGCATCCACGGGCTCACCCTCGGGATCCATATCCACAGAGCCCAGCTTGAAATCAAGCCTCTGTTTCTCGGCATCACGCCTGCCCTCGATCGAGACTCTGGGCCTCAGTTCATCCGAATGGACTTCATAATTGAACTCTATTACTATGCTGATCCTCACATCGCCCGGATATTCCGGGACAGTTGTCGTGTATGAGTGAACCGACAGGATACGCAAGGGCGGGGTGTTGACTTTGAAGCTCTCTTTTTCGTTGATCCGATTTCCGTACAGATACTCTTTGTCCGATTTTACCCTGATCTCATAACTGGTTGCGGGGAGCAACTGCTCATCAGGATAAAATCTGAGAACATCATTATCGATCCAGCGCGCCAGTCCGGCGATCGCCGGTTCGATTTCAAGAGGCGGGTCAAGCACCGGAAGATTCAGGCTGTCATCCGGGACCATGTCACGCGAAAACTCGATCGTGAAATTTGTTCGAAGGTCGATCTCGCCCCGGGGATAGAAGTCGGTAACCTCTACATTCAGATCCGGTTCCGATTGCGGTTTGGACGAAAGGACATTGATCAGAAGCAGAAGGGCCAAAACCAATGCGGCCGCAAAAAATGATATACGCCTCCCATTGCGCGATAACACGCAGCGATAAAGCTTTTTCATGGAATGCTCCCCATATTTAATGATTTGCGGGAGAAGGTCCCCTTGATAAGCAGGTCATTTATATTATACAAGATTTAAGACTCCCGTGTTCGAAGAATATAAACTAAACCGCCCCAATTGTAAATTCAAGAGTTAAAAAAGGAAGGCTGGACATTTTTAGACCGGAATAAGGATCTGTCTTAGTGCAGATTCGGCCGGAAACCGGGTTGTACAGTCATAAGTGCCTTTCCGACATGGAAGTAAGTTTTGCGACCTGATGTTTTGATGCAATTTGAAATTCCTAAACCCTTAAACATGAAAAGAAAAATACAGCATACGCGGCTTTAATCACTGATATTTGATAAAAATTGTCCTATATCGAAACTTCTTTGACGAAATGCCGTTTTAAACAACAAATGACGATGAAATTAGTCTTATTTATATTAACCAGTAACATTTAAAGGAGAGTTGAAATGGGAATCATGAATTTGAAACTTGCAGGCTTGATTGTAGTAGCTTTAGCGGCTTTGATCGTGATCGGATGTTCATCCGAGAATCCGACCGCCCCCGGCCGGAGCGTTCTGAAATCGAGCAGCCTTGAGGATCCCTCTGATTCAAGGTTTAACGTTCCCGAAGACAAATACGAGTTTGTTTATTCCGGGCGTATTTCAACAATTGACAGGGCCAATCGTTCTTTTGAGTTCGATGACAAGGCAGGTTTGACCATTCTGGTTGACCGGGATGCCAAAATTTATGCCTTACCGGATTATGTGGAAATCCCGTTTGAATCCAGGAGCGCGGATTCGGAGATATCAAGTGGTCCCGCTGAATTGGAGCCCGGGGCAACCGCCACGGTCTATGGCGAGTTCAAAGGGGATGAGGCTGTTATCGCTCATATAGTCCTGGTGGAAGCGGCCCGGAGCGCTGATGAACTTATAACCAATGATTTTGAAGTCGGTGATCCCAATGACGACAGGGAGTATGAGGTGGTTTTCACGGACAGGCTCGCTTCTGTTGATTTCAGGAGCCGCAGTATTGTTTTAGCCGATAGAGTGAATCTGCAGGTTTATGTTGAGCGTGACGCTCCGGTTGTATATATGCCCAGCCGGGTAGTCTATTCCTTCGAGCCGCAGGGATCGGAAGATGACCGTTCATCCGATCAAAGCGGTATTTTCGAGGAAGGCGCCCAGGTCAGCCTCTATGGTTTCTTCAAGAGTGATGAGCTTTTTATAGCCCAGAGGGTTGATGTCTGGGAAGCCTACTCTAATGAGGAATTAATTGCCAACAGCATCATTATATCCGACCCTTCGGATATTGATCGTAATTATGAATTTCAGTTTGAGGGGCGAGTCTCTGCCGTAGATTACGAGCAGCGCAACTTCGAGCTGGCCGAGAAGGAAGGTCTGCTTTTCAGGGTCGTTAGAGATGCCAGAATAATCAGCATTCCTGACGGCGAAGAGCTGGAATTTGCAGCCAGTACGGGGAGATCCTCTTCCGACAGAAATGTCGGCAGCGCAATCGAGGAAGGCTCAAAAGTGGTCGCCTATGGAACTTTTAAAGATGATGAAAACTTCATAGTTGAACTGCTGGAAGTTTATAATAGCTCCATGGTCGGAGATCCCGTTATTGTTGACAATAACAGCAGATAATTAACCGATTCGAGACACTTCCCTGATAAGGGCGGGGTGTAAAACCCTGCCCTTTATTTTTGTTCTGCCCCCTGCCCTGGATAAATATAAAAGCAATGCTGTTATTCCTGCACAGAATTGAGGATGAGCCTGCTTTTGGGGAACCGCTCACCACCAATGATGTTATACACATCGATATTGGACTGAAATTGTACTGTATATCACAGATTTGGTCAAATTTATGAAATTTGCTTCGCTTAAACTTATCGTCCATCTGGTTGTCGCCTCGTTGATAATACTCGGTCAGCCGGTTTTGAAATCGGAGCCGATCAGGGTCGGCCATCTCCAGGGGGAACTTGTTTCCGAAGTCGAATCGATTAAACCTGGTGAGCCGTTCTGGGTTGCCCTGCATCTCATTATGGATGAGCACTGGCATGTTTACTGGCAAAATCCTGGAGATGCAGGACTTCCACCCCGAATCGAATGGGTGCTTCCGGCAGGCTTTAGAGCCGGAGAAATCCAGTGGCCCTATCCCGAGCGCTTTGATGTTCCGCCCCTGACCAGTTTCGGCTATTATGGCGACCTCCTCCTCCCGGTGCAGATTACACCTCCGAACAACATCCGGGAGGGCGACATCATCGAGCTAACCGCCAATGCCGAATGGCTGATATGCAAGGAAATATGTATTCCCGGCAAAGGAACCTTTAATCTCAAACTGCCCGTCTCATCCGAATCTCCGAAGATCGACGAGTTTTGGGCCGGGGAATTTAATCAGGTTCGCAGCAGGCTGCCCTTGAAATCGTCGGGATGGGATGTCAGCGCTTACATCAGTGACGAGTACATAACATTGGATTTAGATCGGCCGGAATGGTTTGACGGAGAAATCAGTTCGGCTGTTTTTTTTCCATACCAGAAAGGGTTAATAGATAACGCCTTTTCCCAGAAGCTTGAAAAAACGAATTTTGGCTATCGACTTGTAGTTGAAAGGTCCGGCCAGCAGATAGAGCTGCCGGATAGTATATCCGGTGTTGTTGTTTCCGAATCAGGCTGGCGGGGAGAGAACTCGGAAAAAGCTATCCAATTTATATCAAACCTTGATAATGAACCACCGGCAGCAGCGCAGGCTGCCGGTATAGATAATATTGGAATATTGAAAGCGCTTATATTTGCTTTCCTGGGCGGAATAATCCTGAATCTGATGCCATGCGTGCTTCCGGTGCTGTCTCTGAAAGTCCTGGGCTTCGTCAGGCAGGCCGGCGAAAGCAGGAGAATTGCCTTCATGCATGGCATGACCTTCACCTCGGGAGTCCTGACATCTTTCTGGGTTCTTGCGGGCGTGCTGATCTTGCTTCGAGCCGGAGGGGAGCAGCTGGGATGGGGATTTCAGCTGCAATCACCCGGTTTCTTAGTTGTGCTCTCATCGTTTATGTTCCTGTTCGGCCTGAATCTTCTGGGGGTTTTCGAAATAGGAACGTCGCTGACCGCTGTCGGCGGAAAGAGTGCGGCCTCAGGGGGCTGGTCGGGCTCATTTCTAAACGGGATCACCGCTACAATCGTAGCCACGCCCTGCACCGCCCCATTTATGGGCTCCGCCCTGGGATTTTCATTGACCCAGTCGATCCCGGTTTCATTTATGATTTTCACCTCACTGGGGTTCGGAATGGCCGCGCCCTATATTGTACTGTCAGCATTTCCCGGGCTCCTGAAATTTTTACCCAAACCGGGTAGATGGATGGAATCGCTCAAGCAATTTATGGGATTTCTGCTGCTGGCGACCGTAATCTGGCTATCCTGGGTGCTCGGCGTTCAGGCCGGAATAAATGCCGTTGCCGTACTCATGATAGCGCTCCTCTTGCTGGGAGTGGGGGCATGGATTCTGGGACGCTGGGGCAAGCTGGGAGCGGCCTTCAGGGTCAGGGCAGTTGCCTATGTCCTGACTGCGCTGTTTATCCTTGGCGGCCTCAGCCTTGGATTGATGGGCATCAATCTTACTGCCGCACCCAACAGCTTTGAATCTCAATCCGACGGCCTGATTACATGGGAAAAATTTTCGACTGAAAGGCTGGATAATCTCATGACCGAGGGGAAGCCGGTATTTATCGACTTTACCGCCGCCTGGTGCCTGAGCTGTCAGGTCAATGAAAGAGTGGCCTTTGGATCAGAGAAGGTGCAGGAGCAGTTTGCGGAAAAAGGTATAATAGCGCTCAAAGCCGATTGGACCTCGCGTGACGACGAAATAACACGCGCCCTGGCAAAGTATGGCCGCAATAGTGTGCCCCTTTATGTGCTCTACGACAGAAATTCAGATGATCCCGAGATACTGCCAGAGATAATTACTCCACGGATCGTACTCGGCGCTCTTGAGAAGATAGACGCTGATTAGAAATAATTATACTCAATATATTGCAGGTGGAAAGGAGAAAACTTGATGAAATCATATCTCGTAATAGTCTTAGCCGTGACCCTTCTGGCTTTCGGTCTGGCATGTTCCTCCGACACAGAGGAGGCTCGTACTGATGAGGCCGGCGTTGAAATGGCCGCCGAGAAAAAGCCGGTGGTGGAGGAGCGCACTGCAAAAGTAGGGGAGATGGCTCCCAATTTTGTATTGACCGACACCGAGGGTAAAAAGTACGCTCTTGAAAATTTCGAGGGCAAGTACGTAATCCTGGAATGGATCAACTTCGACTGCCCCTTTGTGCAGAAGCATTATAAGTCCGGCAATATGCAGGAACTCCAAGAGACCTATAAGGCCGAGGGAGCTGTATGGCTGACGATATGTTCCTCGGCCCCCGGCAAGCAGGGTCATTTTGAAGGCGAAGCATTAAAGAACAGGATGGAGAAAGAAAAATGGAATGGAACCGCTTATCTCATAGACGAAAGCGGTAAGGTTGGAAAGATTTACCAGGCCAAGACCACTCCACATATGTATATCATCAATCCAGAGGGGATGCTGATTTATGCCGGGGCCATCGACGACAAGCCTTCGACCAATGTTGACGATATCCCTGAATCTAACAACTATGTCAAACAGGCCATGTCGGCTTCTATGGCCGGCGAGGAAGTGCCGGTTAAGACGACCGTAGCTTATGGCTGCTCTGTAAAATATCAATAAATTGGTGTTGAAATAAAAAAAGTCCGTTGGAATCCTGAAATGTGGCCTTTGATCTTGTAATCACGAAAGCTGTATATTATTCTCAGAGCCATGAAAAGGATTCTGGTGATCGGAAGCCCTGGCGCAGGAAAATCTATATTCGCGGCCCGGCTCGGGAAGGTACTTGATCTGCCTGTAATTCATCTCGATAGAGAATTCTGGCAGCCGGGATGGGTCGAGACTCCGAGCGATATATGGCGCCAGCGCGTCTGTAAACTGGTCGAGCCCGACAGCTGGATTATAGACGGTACTTATGACCGTACATTGGACATAAGGCTCCAGCGGGCGGACACTGTATTTTTCCTGGATTATCCGCGTTATCTCTGTCTCTGGCGAATTATAAAGCGTGTCATCACATCGTTCGGGCGGGTGCGTTTTGATATGGCCGCGGGATGTCGTGAGAAGCTGGATATGAGTTTCATCAGATGGACCTGGAATTATCGCCGCGACCATTATCCCAGAATACATGACTGCCTGAGAGAAAAATTTTCCAACGGCAACCTGGTCGTTTTGAAAAATCCATTGAGGTCGAGGCGGTTTATGGATGAACTGAGATAAACAGGTCGGTCGTCAACATCAAATCTGAAAATCAGCCTATTTATCAGGAATGTCTATTTTGTGAAGTTGATGTCCTCTGCAATCAGCAGATGCGGTATAGCCGCTGTGAATTTTGTTCGGGTATTCACGAGTCGCTTAATCTTGAGAGGTGTAGCTCTCTACAGCGTTCAGCTCTATAAGGTTGACCCAGGGGCCCGACTCAAGGCAAAAGACCTTAAGCTGCTTCGTATTTTGATCGATTCTGGCCGCATAATAAGGACGTTCATCATGATGAAGAGATTCAAAATCTCCCCTCTTCATACAACCGAGCCAATCCACGATCTTCTTGAAAATTACCCTGTCTGAATCGCATTCGCTGCATTGAGCGATTATTAGATTGTCATCCCCGATATATGTTATCAGAGAAGCAATATTATCTTCCTTCCGGTCATGATAAAAATATAGCTGCCCGGTAGGATAATCATCGATTATAGTCATTGAGCAAAGGCAAACGTATTTCCACTTTCTGAAAAAGCGCAATGACAGTAATTCCTCATCAGATTGTAACATGTTTTCCTCCTTAAATCTTAATTAACAGAAGACATCCATTAATTAATATCCAACGCCGCCCTTTTTGGAAGAATTCATTATGACGATGTATGGTTCAGTGTAAACTGCACAATGCCCCTTGAATAGCCGTTTAAAATCGGGAAATTTAATACCAGGATAAACTTCTTAAGACCATGCATAACCCCCGCTAATTAAATTATAGAAGGCCTGTCAAAGTGGGCAGATAATATAAATATAAAATACTATTGCAAGACCGGATGTCAAGTCGTTCCTGAGAAAATTTTTGGACTGGTGGCCTGTTCATTATTTGAGCAGATTTATCAGGGTGTCCAGATCAGCAAAAAAATCCAACCCTCAGAATCAAGCTCATCGGCCTGTCCAGCCGCTTTATTTTATATTGCGGCTTATAGCTTTGTTTCCTGGTTAATATTTTTTTGACCAGTATCCGGATAAGTCTAAAAGCCCGATTTGTTCTATTGAATCAAATAATTGATTATACCGGAAGAATTTAAATCTCATCGATGCGGCCTCAGGGTTCCGGTTTTGCATCTCAGAGCTGACTTTAATGGGTAAAATCAGGCTAAAAAATGTTGACAAAAATCAAAATCAGTTTATATTATTAACTGTCTCCAAGTCAGCCCCAGGGGGGAAGCAGGTAATTTTTTTGACGATACGATATGAGGATTATAAACCTTTAGGAAACCGATAGCCAGGGGGTGAAACAGGTTATATATCAATTCACTCGGTAGCAACAGCCCGTATGGGCCCAAACTTTTAATCAAGGTAGGAATTATGTCAAACAAAATCCTATTTTTGTTGCCAATCTTGGTGTTGTCGATGGTTCTAATGTTCAGTTGTCAGGACCAGCCATTCGGCCTCAGGTCCGATTCTCAGACTTCGCCGGTTTTGCAGCAGATCGTGATTCCCGAGGGAGCCACTTTTGAATCGGCAACCCTCTATGTCTACGCTGATCAGGCCTATGGCCATACTATTAATGTTCACAGGATAACCGCAGCCTGGGATGAGATGACAGTCAGCTGGTCGAGTTTTGGCGGTGCCTATGATGCCGCCATCGTGAACTCATTTGTTACCGCTGGTCCGGACTGGTATTCGGTTGATGTCTCCGATCTGGTCCTTGGGTGGATGCTGGAAGATTATCCTAATTACGGGCTGTTACTGGATCAGGGCGTTGAAGTTTATCCCATGACCCGATATCGCAGTAAAGAGAGTGAAACGAATAAGCCTTACATTGAAGTCTGTTACACATATGAAGGTGATACCGAATGTGAGACAGACATAGTCATGCAGGATGCTTTTATTTGGGAACTCTGGCCGGGTTCTAACTACGGCGACTGGGTTGCTCTCTTCACCGGCTGGGAATCAGAAACTACACTTGAAAAACAGGCCATGCTGCAGTTTGAGTTCGAATACACGCCGCCCGAAGATGATGAAGGCTGCACCCTTACGATCGGGTACTGGAAAACCCATGCAGGCTTTGGCCCGCAGCCGGATATGGTAACTCAGTATCTGCCGATCTGGCTGGGTACCGATGGCGGCGCCAAGAGTATCGCTGTAACTTCAGCAGCAATAGCTGTAGATGTGCTGAATCAGAATGTTTACGGCACGCCCCGTAACGGCATCACCAAGCTCTATGCCCAGCTCCTGGGAGCCAAACTTAACTTAGCCTCCGGAGCCGGCGGCTCGGCCCTCGGCGACATCATCGAAGAGGCAGATCTATTCCTGGCAGATCATGACTGGAATGACTGGGAAAGCCTGAGCGAGGAAGATATGACCATGGTCAATGACTGGAAGGATATGCTTGACGACTACAACAACGGATATATCGGCCCTGGCCATTGTGATGATTTTGAAGAAGTTGAAATGGTTGATTAGACCATAACTTAAATGAAAGCGCCCAGTTCCGCATTGGAACGGGCGCTTTTTTTTTGACGGACTGTTTAACGATGCAGGGCCGGGTTTCTAATGCAATTCAATGCAGTCCGATGCACCGACAAAGACATTCAGCTTAATTGATCTTCGATGAGCCTCCGAATTTTTTCCTCAGAAAAGCCAGCCCCAGCAGACCGAGCCCAACAAAAACCAGAGTTGTCGGTTCCGGAGCCGGTGTAGCCAGAACTCTGAAATTGTGTCCCTCTCCATCTACAGGAATATCACCGGCAATATTAAATCCGATACTGGAGACATGGCCCCAATCCAGCCCGAGATTAAGAGCGTTATTCCATCCAATATGTGATGTCTCACCGGTAACCGGATTCCAGGACCAGATTTCAGCATTGGAGAAATCGAGAGAAAGCTTCGCGCCCATTCCAGCATCGATCATCGCCCACTCATTCTGTAAATAATAGTATGTCTCGCGTTCATGGGCGTAGCCAATCCCCGCAAACAGGCTGAAATGCCAGGCATGCTTGCTGACATTCTGGAAGCTTTGGGAAAACATAGAGTAGCCCTCCAGGTTGCCCAGCCCCAGATCCGAGAGACTTGCGCCATCTCCCTCGTGACCTGCATATGGATGCCCAAAATAATTGGCTCCGATCTGGATCTGAGACCAACCCGAGCCCCCGATATTCAAGCTTCCCCAGAATTCGGCGCCATTGTCCACGGGTGTAACAGAAAAAAGATCTGTACCGGGATCAGCAATGGGATTTTCATCAATCTCGTAAAGTGACTGCAACTGAGTCGAATTCATCTGAAAAACGAACGCTGATGCGGGTACGAAAGTTGCCAAAACCAACACAGCCCCAACCAACAGCACGTTGGTTCTGGTCATAGAGCCTCCCTGTTAAGTCTATTTGAGTGATCTCAGAGATATCACAGCAAATTCAGTACCACTAATATGGTAGATCTATAAGTCCTTATATGAAATTTACTTAGCATTGATTAAAATCATACTTTGCTCATCCTGTTTGATGATATTTGTTCATTTTTTGAACAATGAAATAATGGCAGGAGAAATCTCATTTTCACCAATCCTCTAAGGCTTAGTCAAATACGGGAAGAAAATAGTTTTATAATAGTGTCGAATATCCTGACACCTTTAGATATGGCTCCTTGAGAAAGCAGGTTCTTCGCTGGAAATATCTCGTTTGACAGGCATTTTGCTTGACAGAAGGGTGCAATTTATTATATTCTGCCATTAACGAAGAGCCTGCGAAGTCTCGATTTTACTGATTGTTTACACGCCTGGGGGAGAAAGTAAGCAGGGAACAGAAGAGTTCAGAAGGAACGATAGATATATTGTGAGCAATATATCTGCGAGGAGATCTGTTACAGCTTTTTGGTATGGAAGTTTATTTGGTGGCCTTGCGGCAGAACATATTTTAGTTTGCCCGCTATCAAAAAGGGGGATCTTAAATGATCCATTGGTTTATCGCAATAATATCAAGTATCGTGGCAGGATTTTTGACCGCATCTTTCCTTTTTTCCTTTCCTCCGATCAAACATCTATTCATTCGACTGGGAAAATTCAACCCAATTGGTGCAGTGTCAATTAGTATCGGAATCCTGATAATACCTCTTTTGGCGGTGACCCTTACTTTCAGGGACGGCATGCTTGATAACCATCTCCTTTCACTCTGGATAATGACTGTTTTTTCCAGCAACCTGTTCGTGTTCGTGGGTATCGGCATAATCGACGGAAAAAGATTTTGGGAGGAACTCCGCAAATCTGATGGAAATGGAAATCTCTCCGGCGAGGTCTTCGACTTCTGTTACACCCCGGCTGATTTTCAGTTTATTAATGAGCAGGTCAATCAATATTGCCCGGATAAAAAATCTGATCCCGAGGAGATGCTTTCCAAAATATATATTGCTTATCGGGATCTGAATTTATCGGACTACAGGAAATTCATACTTGTGACACACCTGGCCAAGCAGCACTTATCTTCAAAGGATGAATTCTGGCAGAGCTACAATGACTGGGGCTTGGATTCCGGAGATTATGATGCCTTGAAGAGATTCAGCTTCCAATATGGCAGATCGGAAGCACCGCAGCAGCCGGCAACTCGGGCGGTCAGGACAAAAAGCCGGGAAGCAGGCTGGAGACCCCGCATGCTCTGATTCGATTCAATCCCGGCCCGAGGTCATAGATTATAGATGTTCTCCGGCCTTCGCAGTCCTGGGAGACCCCCGCGAGAACAATCCTCGAATTACTCCGTACGCCATCCCCAAGTGAATAGTAAAATAAATCGGGGGCAAGAGCGGAAAATATTTCAGACCCTTTTTATGAGCAACAAATCCTGCCGCGACCAGGATAGATGAAAGATAAACACCACCCATCATCAGAGGTAATATCCACAACTGCTCGATGAAAAGTGACAGGATTGTCATGGCCAGCAAAGTAAAGAAGAACATGGGCGGGGCAATAGCTCCGGACCTTAAACCTTCATTGTACTTATTGAACATTTTACCTCTTCCCAAGCCATAGCGCTGCATCTGTTTGAAGAGACTCAAAAGGTCATCACGCGGATAATAATACACGGTTAATTTGGGACTTATATACGACTGTTTATTATTTAATGCAATTCTATAATTGAACTCATAATCTTCAGCTGCATCAAAGGACTCATCGAATAGACCTACCTCATGAATTATGCTTTTTCTATACATTGCGCCGCTGGAGGATGGATCGACAGGACCGGCATAGTTACTCGTGTAAATGGTTGAATTGGCCCCATGCCCTATGAATGATTCACGTGCATAGGCCACAGCATTCTGGAAAAAACCGTTGCCGGGAGGAGTCAGCGGCTGCGGCCGCGATAAAACATCCAGTCCTGTTTCTGAAAAAATATCGACCATGTCCCGGAAAAGATTCTTGTTCTCGATATACACATGGCCATCAATAACAATAATGAATTCACCGCGCGCCCTTTTAAAGCCGATATTCCGGGCCGAGCTCGAAAGTCTCTTGCCATTTTTCAGAATCTCGAAATTGGAGAACATGCAGGAAACCGACTCGGCAATTTGCAGGGTGCCGTCTGTGGACATGCCGTCAATAATCAATACCTCATAACGTTTCCGGGGATAGTTCTGTGAGGCAATCTGCCCGAGTGTATCGGCTATATACTTCTCCTCATTGTACACCGGAATGACAACCGTGATAAATGGCAACACTTTTCTATTTTCCTGCTATTGGATGCGGCAGCCTTTTCAGGCTCACCCCAGATGTTCTGTCTCTCGGTTGCCAATTTATTTAAAAAATGCAGTCTCAAAATCATTTTTTTAATTTTTTTTGATTCAAATATACATGACCACAATACTCCTTTATGTTGAATATATCCATTTTATTGATATAAAATGATTTAAGTGGATAGCGATGTTTTCAATTGGATCAGAGAATTGATAATCTGCGGCTGCCTGCAGAAGCATTCAATTCATGAATTTCGTCGGATTTGCCATAATCAAGTCAGGAGGAGCTACTTCAGGAGAACCATCTTCTTTTTCTCCACGTAATCCCGGATCTTTATGACATAGAGATAGAGTCCCGATGAAACCTGGGTTCCTGTCTCATTGGAGCCGTCCCAGCGCGCAAAATGTTTGCCGGCCGGTTTCTGGCTGTTGACAAGAGTTGCGATACGTTGCCCGAGCACATTGTAAACGGAGAGTTCCACGAATTCATCTGAGGACAGGCTGTATTCGATGACAGTTTCCGGATTGAAGGGATTAGGGAAATTCTGTTCCAGCCTGAAGTCCTGCGGGAGCTGATCATCGGCCTCAGTTGCCAGATCAAATTTGGCGGTGTCCTTAACGATGTTAGATAGATCAGATACGTTAGCTGCGTCATCCAGAGATACAATCGCCACCCAGTATATCCCTGCGGGCTTCAACCCTGTCAATGTGAACTCCTGTACCTGACCCGCTGGAAGGGGCTGGGGGGGATCAGGCCATGTGGGCATGGTCTGCCAGTTACTCTCTGTTATGGAATCTTCAGAGTAGTAGATCTGGTAAGAGTCGGCGGTGCCTAAAGTACCGTCGTCTCCACTGGCTGTCCAGCTTAATTTCAAGTCTCCCTCTTCCTCGCCGGGCTCTGCATCAAGGTCGGTAATTCCCGCCGGAGCCATTTCGTCGATAGTGACTGCCACTGCGATATTGGAGAGGCCGGACCAGTTACCGGCTTCGTCCGCAGTTTTTATCGCAAAATAGTAGGTTGTATTTGGATTAAGGCCCGTAACGGTGAAGCTCTCTACAGTGCCTGCGGGCGACGGAGCAGGCTCATTCTGGACCTGCACGGCAGATACCCAGTTTATGGCATTGATGGGAGAGGTGGAATAGCGTATATCGTAAGTCGCTGCCGTGCCTATTTCACCATCGTCTCCGGGAGCTGTCCAATTAAGGGTGATGGTAGTTACTTCCTGAGAAAACAATGAAACCGCGCTGAAAATGATGATGCCTAAGACAATAAACGAAATTTTTCTAAAACTGACAGAAGCCCTCATGACGACCCCGCTGTTAAGGTGGTTACGCCTTCATCCATTCAGGTGAAATACCGCAATTCGAGTGCCGAAGATTTGATTTCACCCTTAATGGGGATCGCTCCCTCTGGAGCAGTAACCCAGGTTGTTCTAATGATATGTTCTGTAAATAGTTACGAAGTTGGTGCTGACCCAACATTTTCGCTTTTCTATTATTTTATATCGGAAATAAATTTATCAATTTATCTGTTTTTAAACAGATTATAGGATAAAAACCTTATTCTATTGTTAACTCCCTGTTTCGCTTCACTTTGAAACGATGTTCGGGTTTTGAGCATCATGCCATGCTTCAAACCAATTTTTAAATTGGGGTATATTTACATTTTAAAGCATTTTTGTCAACAAAAAACAAAAGCCCTTTTCTGTTCGTTCCTCATTTTAAATTTGAGTGAGCAAGGCTGATCATAGCCTTGCTCACGATTATTTTCATGAAGTTTTCTTAATGGACGCTTCAGATTATTGAACTCTGAATGGCCGCGTACAGAAATTATTGTTCCACTGAGGCGGCCAGGTCGGTTATGTTACCGGGCGGTATGTTATCGTCAGTTGTTACCATGGCCACATTCGAAAGGCCGGACCAGTTTCCTGCTTCATCAGCGGTCTTAATTGCGAAATAATAGGTTGTATTAGCTTCCAACCCGTCTACTGTGAAACTCTCCGGATCGCCGGCTGGTGCGGGGGCAGGTTCGCCATCAGCCTGTGTGGCGGAATTCCAGGTTTGCTCTGTAATTGGACTGACTGAATAGCGGACATCATATTGCGCGGCCTGGCCCACATTCCCGTCGTCACCGGGGGCGGTCCAGGTTAATGTGATTGAGGTAAGCCCCTGGGCAGAAAGATTTGCACCCGCGATGCTCAATGCAGCAAATAGAATTAAGAAGTATCCCAGTTTTTTGGTTGGAACAGAAGTCAGAACAGAAAAAGGTTTCATTTATACCTCCGATTTTTTTTATCCCCCTGCATGCTTGCAATCGGAGTGCCGAATAGAAACAATTGACATACTGGTTGTATGGTATGGAGTTATAGGGAAATACAGGTTGGCAGGAAGCGTCGATTTGAGAAAAGCTGCTTAATCGGACATCAATTTGTATTTTTTTTGAGCATAATCACGGGAATAAAAAACTTTTCGGTCGACTTATAGGTATAAGTGCTTGAGTCTAAATTGTATTTGACAATACTGATAATTTAGATATTTTTCAACGTCGCATTTGGAAACCGGTTGTCTGATGCATTTAAAGTTTGGACGTTAATAGTTAGTTTATGAGGATCGCGGGCAGAGCGGCCGGCAGTCCTCTATTCAGACATGAGAGCTGTTTTTTGATTTTTTAGTGAAGCAGAGATGAAAGAATCCCAGAAAGCATATCATTTGAACCCGAGAGAAATCCTGACTATTTTCTGGAAGCGGAAATGGCTTCTCATTTTGCCGGTCATTATAGTAACCGTGGCGGCCTATTTTGGATCCAGATACTTGACTCCAGTCTACCGTTCCTCGGTTACGATTTCTATCGGAAATCCAATCATGCTGTCCTCAGAACTGCAGAGGATGACAGGTTATTCTGAGGACTTTATGGGCGTGGGGCAGCGCGCCTATAATGAAACCAGGAGAATTGAGGAAGCCCTCCAGAATGAGATCACCTCCACTCCTTTCCTGACGCAGCTCATAAGCAACCTCGGGCTGGATAATAATCCTCAACTGGAGGCTTACGCCCGCGAGTATCAAGCGGCAAATCCGGATTTGACTGTGGAGGAGATAATGCTGACCAGCCTCGTTAATAATCTCAAAAACCGCATTAAAATTGAGCTGGTCGGAAATAATCAAGTCTCGATATCCGTTTCCGCCTCCGATCCCGGGAATGCCAAGGCTCTTGCGGAAACCCTGGGTACGATCTTCATGAATGAGAAGAAACAGCAGGTCATCAGATCCATATATTCATCCCTGGATTTTTCCTACGAGCAGCTTGAGAAGTATGAAGAGGACTTGCAGAAAAAAATTGATCAGAAGACGGAAATTGAAGAAGCTTATATGAGGCTGCAGATGGATGGGCCGCAGCAATCGGATCAAAATAGAAGAACCCTCGATTCGGAAATTAAGCAGACCGATATGAGAATTGAGGAACTGAAGAATACTGAGAAGGAGATCCTGGTTGACCTCGCCTCATTTCCAAAAGACAAACTTTCACTTGATGAAACTCAGACCCTGGTACAGAACACCGAGGAGCTGAAAAACCTATACAATACCATGGCGGATATGCTTCAGGTTGAGAGCTGGAGCGCGCCGCCGATGGTGCGGTTGAATGACAAGGCTATTGAGCTCGAAAACAAGATTGAGAATGAGATTTCAGATATAATCGACAGAGATTTTGCTGACCTTTCCGCGGATGAGCGCTCCCAGCTTGAGGAGCTCTTTTTTACCAGAATTATCATGGATGCGCTTTATTCCAAGAAGAATTATCTCTCGCTCTCTTTGTCCGAGCTGGAAAACAAGACCACCCTGCTGCCGGAATACCAGGCGAGGCTGGAGCAGATTACGAGGGAGGTCAATGCGGCGCGCGAATTGCGCGATCAATTCAAGAGACAGCTCGAGGGCTTTCAGATTTCGCAGGCGGTGCTTGGACAGGCGCGAGTCGACCTGATTGAGCCGGCCAGGACTCCCCTTACTCCGATATGGCCCGACAAGAGGAAAATCATCCTGATGGGCTTTATGCTGGGCCTGGTCCTGGGAGGGGGCGCAATTTTACTGGTGGAGCTTTTTGATAACACGATCAAAAAAGTGGAAACCGTAGAAAGCGAGTTTGGCCTGAACGTTCTCGGTACGGTGCCGAAGATAGAGGGCCTTAAGAAAATATTTCCGAATTTGTAGCTGAGCGCCTACTATAAAAACAGTTTCTTATCTCCCCCATCAGTTTGGAATCACTTAATCTGCCCCGGTATATATAATCTAAGGCAAAATTCTATCGGGGCTGGCGGGCATCAGCCGCAGGTGACCGCTAAGATTATATTTGTGTATTATGTCATTCATGATGCGCGTTACCTTTTCCTCGCTGATGTCGAGTTTCCGGCTGACTTCATCCGGGGCAACATTCTCCCGTACCGCCCAGAGGAAAAGATCCAGGGTCTGATAGGGGATACGGAAGAAAAACTCGTCATCGGAAACCTCGGAGCTGAATGTGTCCGGACTGGGAGGCCTGTTGATTATACCCTCGGGAATTTGCAGATATTCGGCCAGCTGATATATATAGGTCTTGTACAGATATGCTAATGGTTCGATGTCGACCCCTCCGTCACCATACTTAACGTAAAAACCCTGATAAGTTTCTGAAAGGTTGGTTGTTCCCGCCACAATATAATTTTCCGTTTCGGCTACCTGGTACAACTTGGCCATGCGCGTCCTTTGTTTTAGGTCGGTGGCGCCGATAATTGTCCGTAAATCCCGCAGCCGAAGTCGCGTGCTTCTGGTCTCTGAAGAGGATTCCAGTTTCAGTGAGTAGAAATTTATACTGTCCTTTTCCAGAAGGTTGCCGGGCTGGACGATCTTCCATTTCTGGGTGCCGTCATATTCCGGGAAATATTTTTTCACGACATTATCTCGTGTTTCGTACGCTCGGAAGCCTTCCAGGACAGCGGTAATATCTTCAATCGAATAAGCCATATCGAATTTTTCTGCCAGTTCAATACCGAGTGTGGTGCTGACTGGACTGGACTCCTTTTCCGGCAGAAGAACCGCCTTGAACCTGTCTTTGCCGACTGCCATCTGCGAGAGGACAGCAGTTATGGCGGAATCTATGCCCCCTGATATGCCCACCACAATGCCGTCCCGCTTATAATGATGTTTTACCTGATCAGTGATAAAATCCACAATATATTTCGCTTCGGCCCGGGGATCTATCGCGGGAAGCTTATTGCTGAATTGCATTAATAATCCTTCCTTTTTATCTTGCCCGATTCGGATATGGGCAGTTCCTTCACAAATTCAATCAGGTGCGGGACCATCAGATCCTCCAGATGATTTTTGCAATGGGACTTTACCTCTTTTTCGTTTAGCTCACTGCCGTTCTTTATTACAATTTCCGCCTTAATAGCCTGGCCGAAAATTTCATGCGGCACGCCAATTACCCGTACCCCCAGAACTTCCGGAATATCATAAATTACATCTTCAATTTCCTTCGGGGCGATTCGCTCCCCACGGCTCTTAATCAGGTCGTCCTTTCGGCCAACGAAATACAGGCAGCCCTCGTCATCCATCCTGAAAAGATCGCCGGTGTACAGCTTCTTTTCGAAAGGGTATTTTCCTTTTTTTAAGATTGCCGACGTACCCTCAGGATCATTCCAGTAGCACTGCATAACGCTTGCCCCTCTGACAACCAATTCGCCGATTTCGCCCGGGGGAAGTTCCCTGCCCTCTTCATCTTCTATCCAGCACTCCAGATTGGGCATGGGAATGCCGACCGAGCCGGGCTTTTTGTCTATCAGCTCCGGAGGCAGATAGGACACCCGCTTGCATTCCGTCAATCCATACATGGAGTATATCCTGGCATTCGGAAAGGCCGCTTTTAAACGGGGTATATAACCTTTAGGTAATTGGGCCGCGGTATTAGTAATATAACGTACCGAGGTTAAATCCTGGCTCTCCAGGTTTTCAAGCTGCAGCAAGATGGCCAAAATAGTGGGTACACAGGGAAGGCCGGTAACCTTCTCTTTCTTTATCAGCTCTATTATCTGGAAGGGATACCCGAAGCCCTTTTCAAGAATCAGGGTCCCGCCAATCTTGAAAGACATGAGGAGTTGATATAATCCATAATCAAACGAAAAGGGAAGGGTGTTTAAGATTATATCATCTTCGACATTCTCTAGATATGCGGTTATCGAGGCGGCCGCGGAATACATATTCCTGTGGGTCATTGTTACCCCTTTGGGATTACCTGTCGAGCCGGATGTGTAGATGATTGCGGCCAGGTCATTGTCTATTATACGGGTTTCGTTTTTTGCTGATTTTTCCCCGCCAGTTCCGGCAAAAATCTGTCTGAACGGCTCCTCGTTGATGCTCAGCATCCGGGGAGCGGCTTTTAAACCCTCTGCGGCTTCGTCAAAAACGCCCTTTTGGGTGCTGGTGGTGATCAGAAACCCGGGGCTGGAATTCTGCAGAATATACCTCAGTTTCCTGGCTTTGATGGTAGGGTTGATTATGGCAAAACACCCTCCCGCCGACAGGGTCGCGAAAATTGAGACGACGGCTTCAGGACTATTTTCAAGATAAATCCCAACCCGTTCCCCCTTCTTCAAGCCCATTTCCAGGAGAACCGCTTTCAGATTCAGTACCCGTTTTGAGAGTTCTCTATAGGTGAAAGTCTGTTCCCGGCAAATGAGGGCCTTTTTCTCGGGCAGGCGTCTGGCCGACTCATGCAAAAAATTATGAACCAGCATGACTCACTCTTTATGACAGCTTCTTTTCCATGAAATTGGCGATTTTGTTCACTGAATCGAGATTAGCAGGTACCAGTTCCTCATCATTGATGGAGATTTCGAAAGTTTCCTCGAGGAACATGATAAGACTCAACACCCCGGTGGAATCTATGACCCCTGTATCAAGAAGAGATTGATCACTTTCAAGATTTTTTGAATTGTCAAATACAAAGTTCTCTTTTATGAAATTCTCGACTTTGACCGCTATATCATTTTTGTCCATTACACACTCCACATGATTCCATGACTTCCTTTAGCACAAAGTCTGAATATATAATTATAATCGTAAATAAGACAACATTTTTTCCTTGTTAATAGACGATTTTTTGATATATTTTTCTGGCCGTTTTTGACGGTATAGCAAAAAAAACCTCTTTTCTATATGGATATGGAATTTAATAGAGATTGCCTGAAAATTGACGCCAGGGCGGAATGCATCCGGCTGGAAGAGCTGATCAAAAAACAGATCATGGGGAAACTCAAGCGGGGCGGAGCGGTAGTGGGCATCAGCGGCGGAATAGACTCATCCGTGGTGGCGGCCTTATGCGTGCGGGCCCTTGGAAAAGACAGGGTCCTGGGTCTAATTATGCCCGAGAATGATTCCAGCCCGGACAGCCAGCGACTGGCTGAGGAACTGGCCCGGGGGCTTGGTATCGATTACATTGTCGAAGATATAACCCCGGCTCTGGACGGTTTCGGATGTTACCGGCGGCGGGACGAAGCCATAAAGAGACTGGTTCCCGAGTTTGGACCGGATTATAAAGCTAAGATCACGATTGCCTCCAAGCCACTCGAATCCGACTCAATTAATTTTTTTAAACTTATCGTGGAGGCCCCGGATGGAAGTATCATCTCCAAACGAATGCCGCTCAACGAATATCTCCAAATCGTGGCTGCCTCCAATTTCAAGCAGAGGACCAGGATGGCCATGCTTTATTATCATGCCGAGAGGTTAAACCGGGCGGTAGTGGGCACGGGCAATAAAGATGAACATGAACTCGGATTTTTTGTCAAATATGGTGATGGCGGTGCGGATTTGAAGCCGATCTCGCACCTGTATAAAGTTCAGGTCTGTCAACTGGCGAGGTTCCTTAAATTACCTGAAAACATAACCGGGCGTGCTCCCACAACCGATACATACAGTGCCGAGGTTACCCAGACCGATTTCTTCTTCGGCGTCGATTTTGAAATTCTTGATTTGATCTGGTATGGATTAAATGATTCGATTCCTTCCGACGAGGTTGCGAGAGCGCTGGATCTGACCGCGGAACAGGTCGATAGAGTATATAAAGATATAAAACAAAAGCAGAGAACGACAGAGTACCTTCGTCTTCTTCCGCTTGAGCCTGAAGCCTGACTTAATTTCTAATATTGTTGGGGATTTGCCGTTTTTTTTGACATTGGTCCACTGTCTTTCATCGTGGGAAGCTCTGGAAGATAAAAGAGTTCCGATTATAAGGGGAATTCAATGCTTGGATTTCTTCTGAATATGCTGGGAAAGATTCGCAGGAGAATAAACATCTATCGTAAAAAACGATGGTGGGAGAACTTGCGGAAACATGGAATGGAAATCGGAAAAGGTGTAAATCTGCCGTTTTCCACCGCGATTGATGTTTCCCATTGTTTTCTGATTTCGATCGGTGACAATTGCGGCTTTGGAGACGAATGTATGATTCTGGCACATGACGCTATGCCCAATGAATATCTGGATGCTACCAGAATCGGCAGGGTCAAGATCCATGAATCATGCCACATAGGCGCTCGCACCCTGATTCTGCCGGGTGTCGAGATCGGGCCGCGTTCAATTGTGGGCGCCAATTCGGTCGTCGCAAAAGACATTCCCCCCGATTCGGTGGCTGCGGGAAATCCTGCCAGGGTGATCTGTTCGATGGAGGAGTATCTGAATAAGCTCAAGGCATCAATGCAGAAAGAACCCCTTTTTCCGTATAAAGAATATGACATAAAATATATCACGAAGTCAAAAAAGCGAGAAATGATAGAAAAACTTGATAAGACGAATGGATTCATGGTTGGTGGCTATACGGCTATGACCGAAGACGGTGAAGCGCTGGTCAGAACAGAATGAAGGCGCGAATCTATAAAGGTCCTGTCCGGGCGGCGGCTTCCAGATCGTCAGGAAAATGATGTGAGTAATAGATAACTTCCAGACTATACTGTTTACTCTTCAAAATACAGGGGTAGAATCTCAAGCATGAAAAAACTGGCACTGAAAATAATTGAAAAATCCGGCGCTTTCTCACTTTTTAATCGATTTACCAGAAATACTGCCACCATTTTCATGTTGCACAGAACTACACGTAAGCAGAAGCCCGGGGAGCACTTGCTGACCACAGACACCCTGCACGACTTTCTGGATTACCTGCATAAGCATAATTATCGAGTTGTGCCTTTGAGCGTGTATGTCGACGCCCTGATAAATAAAGAGGACACCTATAAGACCGTGGTATTTACAGTTGATGATGGATACCGGGACTTCTATCTGAATGCCTTCGAGATTTTTCGAGAGTTCAAATACCCGGCCGCGGTTTTCCTGACCGGCGACTTCATTGAAAAGAGGCTGTTTCTGTGGTGGGATAAAATTGAATATGCCATAAACTCCACTGCCCACGAGGAGATCAACCTGGAATTTCTGGGAGAAGGCGCCATTCCGATTACTGAAAAAAGGCAAAAAAATGAGGTGATCTTGAAGATCGTTAGTTATTGTAAGAAAATAGGTAATCAACAAAAGCTGCAAATAATCGATAATATAATAGGGAGTCTTGATGTTGATCTAACAGGACAGCCCGAGGGAATTTATGAACCTCTGAACTGGAGTGAAATCGAAGAGATGAGCTCGGATGGAATAGAGTTTTTTCCGCATTCCAAGACCCATCCGATTTTATCGCATATTTCTCGTGATGAAAAAGAGATTGAACTGGGACAGCCCAAAAAAATGATCGAAGACAGGCTCAAGAAATCGGCCAATATTTTTTGTTATCCGAATGGGCAGCCGGATGATTTCGACCAGGAAACAATCGAGATTCTCAGGTCTTCCGGCTACATCGCCGCGGTGGTCGGATATGAGGGATTCGACAGCAGCAAGGATGAAATAGACTTATTCAGGCTCAGGAGATTCCCTGTTCCGAGTGACCTATATCACTTTAAACAGTATGTTTCGGGTTTAGAGTATTTCAAGAGGCGGCTCAGAAGCAATTAAGTGATGACGACTAATATTTAAGACTGAGGTTTGGAATGTTTGGACTGTTCCTGGCGCTGGGCTCCGGTGCAAAGAGATTAGATGAACAAGAGATAAGAGCGGCATGGCCTGCAAAGTCTATCTGCAGTTTCCTGTCACCGTTTGCTGATATAAAAATTGCCAGGTTCACGCCCGAATCATATAAGGACGACCCCGGTTTTGTCTGGTCGGATGATCGCAAGGTTGTTGTCTGCGTGGATGGTTTTATTATTACGGATGCAGCAAAAGGCGCTTCATCTCTGGGGAGACATATAAAGACGTTTGCAAATATCTTCTCCCGGGACGGCTATGTGGCCGCCTTGAAATCAATTATAAGCGGCACTTATAATATCGTCGCTGTCGATCTTCGGAATAGCCGCTGTTATGCCACCAATGACCATGTTGGGTCGCTGCCGCTTTATTACAGCGAGATTTCTGACGGCTGCCTGATTTCCACCAATCCCGTGGCCCTGGCCAGATCCGGAATAATCGATGCCGAGATCGATCTGGCAGGCTGTGCGGAATGGATGTATATCGGATGTACGATAGGGGACAGGTATATGCTGCGCGGGATAAAAAACACGCTGCCGTATTATTCCCTTACCTGGGATGGAAAAGAGCCTAAAATCGATATCAGTCCGAATCCCGAGAGTCCATGGGATGTGGTTCCATCAAGTTCGGCCCCGACAATTGACCAGGTGGCAGATACGTTTATCGAGAGTTGCGGGCGAATAAGTAATATAGTTCCCAAGCCGGCTCATTTTCAGAGTGCCGGTAAGGACTCCCGTCTGATCCTGGCGGCCTGGCCCGAAAAATATAAGCTGGACTGCTATACCTACGGTGATCCCGATTCTCTGGAAGTCGGAATCTCCAAGTCGATTGCGGATTTGAGGGGCTCCGACTGGATACATGTGTGGCTTGATGGTGATAAGGTTGCGGAGAATCTGGGGAACATTTTTAATGCCTGCGGTATGATCATTTGGCCGGATCGCTGGTTTGCGGCGCGCCGGATGTCGGAAGACGGGTACGGCTGGACCACCGACGGTTTTTGGGGTAATATCCAGATTCATCCCGGCGGTTATAACTGTGAAAAATACTTTTCTACGTTGTCGAGAATAGGATCATATTTTACCATCTTCATCGATCAAAAAATCTCAAAGATTGGACTCGACCGAATTGTGGAGACAATGAACAACCATATGTACAGAACTCACCATAGCTATCAGAATCTTGACGATTTTTTGAGCGAGGAGTTTCTTGAGGAAATCAGCAAGCAAAGGGAGCATATTCTTGAGGATGTCAGCCGCGAGATACATCGCTTAGTTCCCTCCAACGACTCACTGGCTATCCTGTGGCGGAAATTCATATCCGTAAACCGCGGCTGCCATCAGCATGGCCAGCAGGGTGTGCAATGCCGCTCTTTTGTAAATGTACTCTATCCATTTTGCGCAGACCTGGATCATCATAAAACTCAACTGAAAGTGGAACCTCGTGTCGCTGCTTACGACCGCCAGATCATCAAATTGTATCGCAAAAGATTCCCCGATTATGGCAACCTGCCATATGGCGCGACCTTGATGCCATTGAATACTCCGGCATTTCGATCCAAGCTGTGCGGGGTCTTGATGTCCAAAGGCATACATATTCCTCTCTTGACCGGAAATCCAAAGGGTAGAGAGAGAGATGCCAACAGCTGGGGCAGATGGCTCAGGACAAGCAAGTCGCTGCGCGAGACTGCCAGATGCTTTATAAATGATGGCGGGATAATTAATTCCAAAACCTTCGATAACAGCATGGCCAGAATTGAAAATGGAGATTTAGTTGCTACCGGGCAGATATTCCATATGGCCAGCATTGCCCGATGGATTAAGCTGTCCCGCGGTAGTGCATGATTTGATGAATTTTGTTGATATGATCAAGGATTGATGATATGTTAATCAGGATGATGGAAGTAATGTTCCAGAGCAGCTTTGATGCGCATTACTGATGCCTGAGGATTTTGCTGTTATGCTAAAACGGATAATTAAGTGGCTCGTATTCTCATTGGGATTCCTACTCGTCCTGCCCCTTGTAATACTAACCAGATTAGAGGAAATCCTGTTTAGGGGTAAAGCCAGTTATGTCTTCTCGGGAGCCAAAGAGTTGTTGAGCATCTGCCCTACGATTTTCGGCACATATATGCGAAGAGCATTTTATTGGGCTGTTTGCAAGGATGTTTCTGCAAATGCACATTTTAATTTCGGGAGCTGGCTGGCCTACAGGGAAAATAAAATAGGCCCGGGGGTCACAGTCGGCGCATATACATTCATAGGTTATGGGGATATTGGAAGAAACGTTATGATGGGTGCGCGGGTCTCGATTGTCTCCGGCAAATATCAACATGGCCGGCCCGCCGAGAGAATAGAGAATGGGAAGAATGGATTTACCGAGGAAAATGTCGTCATTCATATCGGCGAGAATACATGGATCGGCCAGGATGCCACAATTATGGCAAATATAGGCAAGAATTGCACGGTGGGTGCTGGAAGCGTTGTCTTAAACGATGTTCCGGACAACACGACAGTGCTCGGTAATCCCGCCCGAAAAGTCAATTTATAACGGGCTTGACAGGTTTCAAATATGTCCGGTATCCTGAAAGTTATACTTGTAATCTCCCTTCTTATAAATGTGGTCGCTGTATGGGGATTATTTCATTATATCTGGTATGGCGGTTCGCCTCTCGGTGAGTTAAAGCGTAAGCTTCTGGGAGATTCATCCCAGACTTCCTACCAGGATCCATTTTACGAAGAAAATCAGGCTCTGAGCAGGGAAGCAGATGAGGGCAAGGTTGACTCATTGAGAGTGGTTTTTCTGGGTGCGTCCATCACACGCTCCTGGGACCTGAAAAAATATTTTCCCGAAATACATCCGGTCAACAGGGGAATCGGAGGGCTTGCGCCGTCTCTTCTCACAAAATTCAAGGAGAATGTCCTCGCATTAAAACCCCGGGCAGTGGTAATAAAATTCTGTTCCATCAATATGAGACCATCCCAGCCCGTTCGGGTTCTTCAGGATGCGCTCGACATGATGGTTCAGTTATCTAATGCTAATCAGGTAATCCCTATCGTCTGTACAATTATTCCGGCCGGAAAGCCAGCGGCACGTATCGGCGACTACAGCGTTGTGGATTCCATCCGGGAGTTCAACCAGTGGGTCAGGGGGTATGCCGATGAAAAATCCATACCGATAATAGATTACGCTGCGGCGATTGAGGATGACAACGGTTTTCTGCCGAGGAAATATTCCATGGATGCTGTGCATTTAAACCAGGCTGGCTATGAAATTATATCCAATGCCGCCAGGCCGAGAATTCTCCGTATTTTGGGCATTGATGGAGATTAATCCGATAAATTTCAGCTGAACACTACCCGAGCCTTTGTAACTCGTAAGACAAACTGATGCACAGGGTTATCGGCTGGAATCAAGATCTTATGAATATGCATTTGATCGAGAATATTAATAGTCTGGTATAGACATAATACTTATATTAGAAAGATGGATTGGCCCATTAGACAAATAAAACTGTAAACGTCATTTGAAATGAAACATTTTATGCCGGAAGTCAGCGTAATAATTCCAGCTTACAACTCCTCCCGATATATAGCGGAGGCATTGGACAGCGTATTTGAACAGACCTTCAAGGATTTTGAAGTAATCGTTGTCGATGATGGCTCCACCGACGATACCAGGCGGATAATTGAGAATTATCCGCATCAGATTAAATATTTTTACCAAGAAAACGGCGGACCCGCGAAGGCAAGGAATCTTGGAATACGGAAGTCCGAAGGGAAATATATAGCGTTCCTGGATGCCGATGATCTATGGCTTGCCTCCAAGCTCGAAAAACAGGTCGCTGAGTTCGAGAAAAATCCTGAGCTCGGGATGGTAATAACTGAGAATTGTCTCTTTGATGACGCGGGTGTTTATCGGGACGTGGTTGGAAAGAGCAATTATCTTATGCATGGCGATCTGGTAACAAATATCTTCCTGAAAAGCGGCGTCGTAACCCCGACAGTTATGGTGCGCAGGGATGTTTTTGGTGAGATCGGTTTGTTTGAGGAGACGCTCAGGATTGGCGAAGATGACAATATGTGGATCAGGATCGCGTTCCATTACCCGGTTGGATTTGTTGATGAGCCCCTGGCGAAAATTCGAGATCACCAGATGCGCACGATGCGTGTCAACCAGAACTATGCCGTGTATACCCGGGCCAGCGTGGAGATGCTTCTAAATAAATATGACCGTCGGCTGGGTGATAAAATAAGAAAACTGGTGCCCAGGAAATTCTACCAGGGCAATTTCGGAATTGGCTACCGGCATTTTGAACAGGAAGAATATGCCGAGGCTCGGAAGGCTTTCCGGGAAGCCCTGAAATATGATCGCTGGCACTTGAAAGCATATGCTTATATTCTTATGACTATGGTACCGAAGAGAATTATAAGGTTTCTGAGAACTGCAAAGAGAAAGCTTTTGCCAGGCGTTGGTGGTCCCAAATGGACCCGCTAGATTGAGCGGAGTTTAGCCGGTTGTAACCCATCGATGCCGCTTTGTGTTATCTGCCAGAAGGACAAGATGCGATTATTCCAGATTCCGGAGAACGTTGCTGATATCAAAGAGACCATAATTCGTGATACGAAGATTTTTTCAGGTGAGCTATCATGACGCGTGAGCATGGAAATATCGTGCCGGTAAGATCTGAACTGCGCAAACCGGGCTTCAAGCAGTATATCAGTCAACGGCACATTATCCTGGTGATCCTGGTCTTCTTGTCTGTCATACTGGGGCTGGCCCTGCCGATGCTGAGGGAAAAGTTTCAGTATGTCCTGATATTGGCAGTCCCGGCCGCAATAATTGGCATACTTGTCCTCAGGAATCCATTCTTCGGCGTGTGCTTATTCTACATCTATGAGTTCGCAAGGCCGGACAATTTCTTTCCTTCTTTGCGGCCATTGAGAATAGCGATTATTATTCAGGTCGGTACCCTGCTGGCCTGGATGCTTCAGCTTATAATCCAGAAAAAAAATGTCAGGTGGGACAAATTCAGCTGGGCATACCTGTTCTTCGTGGCAGTGATGGCAGCCGGGGTCATCAATGCGGAAATATATGGATTTGCCCTCGACTATACCCAGGAGATGTTTTCTGCCTTCGTTATTTTCACAATTGCGGTTAATGTCACGAATTCATTGAAAAGGATCAGGATTCTGGTTAATATCCTGCTTCTGATTCATCTGTATTTCGCGATTAAGGGGGTCATCACCGGAGGATTTGTGGGCGGGAGCCTGATGGGAGATGAAAACGACTTTGCCCTGGCACTGAATGTGATGATTCCATTTGCCTTCTTCTTCTTTCTCAATGCGAAATCAAGGATAAAAAAAGCATTTTATCTCTTGCTACTGGTTGCCTTCCTGCTCGGCGTGATTTCCAGCCTGTCTCGAGGTGGATGGGTAGGGCTGGTGGTTGTTGTTCTATACTGCATGATTAGATCAAAACAGAAGCTTCGCAGCTTCGCGATTGTAGTCATGCTTTCAGTGGTGGCGGTATTATTTGCGCCCTCAGAATACTGGGAAGAAGTAGAGTCGATTAAGAACACCGGGGAGGGGACAGCCCAGGTCAGAAAAGATTATTGGATGGCCGCGGTCAGGATGTACATAGACCACCCGGTAATAGGTGTGGGGGCAGCTAATGGTTCATTTCGGATGCCCGAATATTACCAAGGCCGGCTTCAGACCGCAACTCAATGGGGCCGGACATTCCATGGTACCCTGCCGCAGATACTGGCTGAACTGGGCACTTTGGGCATGGCCGCCTATCTGTTCATGGTCTATTTTGCGTTTAAATACTTAATCGCGGTCGGCAGAGAATATCCGGGAGCCAGAACCGATTATGCCCCGACTCTGGCAAATGCAATTGTGGGCGCGATATTGGGCTACTTTGCCACCTCCGCCTTTCTCTCTACAGCCTATTATCCTCAGCTCTGGACTCTCTATACACTTACGATTTCTCTCACTTTTATATGCAGGGAAAGATTCAGTCAGCCGACGGCTGAAAGCGGGGACATAGAAAGCAGCCAAATAAAAATGTGACTCAAACATCAAAGACAAAAAATAGCTTTGATAAGATGTAATAGATAATATATTGCTATAAGATAACTGGATGTGGGACAATCTTTATTTTTAGCGATTTTTCGGGACTGTCCTATTCTCTGTGGAATGTCAATAGTGAATAATTAGAATTACAGGTATCTAAAACAGACCTGCAGGCTGGCATAAAATGAAGTGTAGAAAAGCGATCAAAATATCGGCAATAGTACTGGGGGTCATAGTTGTATTAGCTTTCGCTTTTTCATTATACCTGACCCCGGGATATGATAGAATCTCATTCCCAGACGGAAAGAAATTCGCATTCAGCATATGCGACGACACTGATGCATCTACCCTGGAAAATGTCAGCCCGATTTATAGACTGCTTGACAGCCTGGGCATCAGGACCACGAAAACTGTGTGGGTATTCCCCTCTACAAGTGAAGCATTTCCGGACCAGGGTCAGACTCTCGGTGATTCAGTATATCTGGATTTCGTCCTGGGTCTGAGAGATAGAGGATTCGAAATTGCCTCCCATGGCGCCAGAGGGGGAAGCTCGAAACGTGACGAGACTATCAGGTCGCTGCATGTGTTCGATTCACTTATAGGATATTATCCCAGAATATACATCAATCATTATCATAACGCGGAGAATCTATATTGGGGCGTCTACAGGCTCGATTATTGGCCTCTTAGAATGTTGTATAATCTGACCAGGGATGATGTTGATTATGTCGGGCATCTACCCGAGACAGAATTCTTCTGGGGAGATATTGCCAAAGAATATATCGAATATGTACCCAATTTCAGTTTTTATGAAATCAACCTCAGAAAAGTCAATCCGGATATTCCATACCATGATCCGAAGAGACCCTATGTGAACTTCTGGTTTCACACCAGCGACGGCATGGACGTTCATGCATTTAACGACTTGTTGAGCGAGGAGAATCTGGATAAGCTCGAGGAAGAGGGCGGGGTCTGCATTGTCTATACACATTTTGCCTACGATTTTTGCAGGAATGGAGAGATAAATGATACCACGGTGGAGAGGCTTAAGGACCTTGCCTCACGGGAGGGCTGGTTCGTTCCCGCCTCTGAGATTCTGGATTACCTGAGGGAAATAGAAAAGGGAGGAAATAAACTCAGCCTGAGACAAAGATTATATCTTCAATTTCGATGGATAAAAGAGAAGATCGTGTACGGGAGCTCTTAGAGTTCTGATCTCATGCCATTCCACCCCCGATTTGCACATGAATGAATTTGATAAGGGCTGCCGATAGATATATTATAATGCTTACGATCAGGGAATATACAGCACAGTCTAAGGATGTCTGGTCCAACTTTGTCGCCAGATGTCCTGACTCCAACATCGGGCATCGAATCGAGTGGAAGGAAGTGATGGAGGAAAGCTTTGGCCGGCGGACAAGATATCTTCTGGCGCTGGACGGTGATGAAATAAGAGGTATACTGCCCCTGGTTATGGTCAGAACCTTCTGGGGAGCAAAAGCGCTGGTCTCTATGCCCTGGATTGATTACGGCGGTGTATGTGCCATTGATGATGCAGGCACAGGGATGCTGCTGCAGAAGGCCAGGGAGATTGCAGAGCAGGAAAAGGCCGGCTTTATTGAGCTTCGATCGGTGCAGGCACGCGACAAGAATCTTGCGGACCGGCATGATAAAGTCACCTTTCTGCTCGATACGAACAGATCCCCGGAAACAATCTGGAAGGAATTTAACGCCAAGTTGCGTAATCAAATCAGAAAGGCTCATAAAAGCGGACTGTCGACAGAGTTTACCGGCGTCGAAGGGCTTGATAGGTTCTATAAGGTCTTTTGTAGAAATATGAGAGATCTGGGTACGCCGGTCTGGGGACGCAATTGTTTTGAGAAAGTCCTGACCGCTTTCGGCAAGGATGCCAGACTGATCCTGGTTGCTAAGGGGTCAAAGACTATTGCAGGCGGAGTTGTGCTTTCCTTCAAGGACCGTGTCTATGTACCCTGGGCCTCCGCGATAAGGGATTGGATTAAGTATTGTCCAAATCACGCCCTTTACTGGGCAGTTATCAAGGATACCAGCGAGAAGGGATACGATTATTTTGATTTCGGAAGGTCGACAATTGACAGCAATACCTTCAGGTTCAAGAAACACTGGGTTCCCGTGCCCCAACAGCTTAACTGGCAATATTATTTGAGAACGGCTAAAGATATTCCATCAATAAGTCCGGATAATCCGGCCTTTAAGATTTTTGTGAAGCTCTGGCAGAGGCTGCCCTTGCCGATCGCAAATTATTTTGGACCCAAGGTGAATAAAATGTTGCCTTAGGATCAAATAACCAGTACTTGATTAAAAATAACACTGGATTCAGAAATGCTTGATTTGGTAGCGCCAGCCGGAACCCCGGTTCCCTTCAGCTTCTTGCTGAAATCACTTTTTCCTTTGCCCGACTCAAAGGAGCGAGGGGATAGCTTTATCGATAAAATCCAGCAAGAATATAGCATAGAGTATTGTTATCTTCTGAGCACGGGGCGGGGCGCGCTCTATTTCATACTGCAGGCTGCAAAACAGCTGGCCGACCCGGAAAAACGAGAGGTAATCATTCCGGCATACACATGCTTCTCGGTGCCATCCGCTATTGTGAAAGCAGGCCTCAGGATCAGACTTGTTGATATTGACCCCCGTACGCTGGATTATAATTACAGCCAGCTTGAAGGTGTCGACAGCAAAGATGGGCTTGCTGTCATGGCCTGCAACCTGTTCGGCATTCTCAGTGATATGCATAAACTGGAACGAATAGCCGGCGAGAACCAATTATATCTTATCGATGACGCCGCCCAGTCTATGGGTTCAAGACATGGTTCAAAGTATTCCGGAACATTCGGGGATGCAGGAATTTTCAGTTTGGGTAGGGGAAAAAACATGACCGCCTACGAGGGCGGTGTGCTGGTTACAAATAACGACCGAATCGCCGGGAAAATAGACGATTCCATAACTGAGCTGGCGAAACCATCCATTAAAGCTGAAATTAAAGCATTCAGTAACCTCTTGTTTTACAGCCTTTTTTTAAGGCCGCGGCTTTACTGGATTCCCGCCAGAATCCCCTTTCTGCATCTCGGTGAAACTGTGTTTGATCCCGATTTTAAGCTGTCCCAATTGTCCGGTATTCAGAAAAGCGTTTCGGCATTGATGTTTAATGAACTATCAGGAATTAATAGCATTCGCAAAAAAAATGCACTGGCCATTGGTCAAGCTCTTATCGATAACGGGAGCTATATGATTCCGGGTTATACGGAGAGTAATTGTCCTGCATATATACGTCTTCCGGTCATTTGTCCCAATAATTCATGGCGGGATCGGGCTATTCAGAAGTTAGTTTCGCGGGGAATCAATGCTACAATAATGTATCCATGCGGGATTCACCAGATTCCGGGAATACGAGAGCATCTCGGGCCAGATTGCGGACATTTTCCGGGCGCTGAAATGGTTGCGGATCGGCTCTTGACCATTCCGACTCATCCCTATTTAAAGCAAACACATATTGAAACAATAATTTCAACTCTGGCAGAAATGAAGTGAAAGCAAAAGTAAGAAGACTGGTTAAGTTCCTGATATCGGTGATGATGTATTATTCGGGAATACTGCGTTTGTATTCCCGTGTTAAACCAAGGAATTGGTTTGAGCGCAACCTGAAGATTTTATTGTATCACAGGGTACTGGCCGAGGGGGATAAGAAGAAGGCAGAGCTTCAGCCGGGCATGTGCGTCTTGCAGAGTTCTTTTGAACGCCAGATCCGCTTTATAAAGCGCAAGTTTGAAATTATCTCTGTTGCGGAATTAGTCGCGATGCTTTCCCGAAATGAATTTCCGGACAAAAGAATTGCACTGGTCACATTCGATGATGGCTGGAGGGATAACTATGATTATGCGTTTCCAGTACTGCAAAAATACGGTTCTCCGGCAACCATATTTCTTGCCACGGATTACATATCCTGCAACAATCTTCCCCTTATAATCGAGGTTAATCTGCTGCTCTCCGAAGCGGACTTGTGGCCCGACCTTGCGATTCAGATTTTTGAGACTACGGTCAGCGAAAGTGGACAATCAGGACCCGACCAAAGTCCGGGGCTTCCCGATAATCCGAAGATGAGAAAAGATCCATTTAAATTTATTAAAGCGGTTATGGGTCTGGATTCCGGCCTGCAAAAAATAATTTTGGATAAAATGAAGGCCAGGGCCGCGCTGAATAAATCCGATTCTAATGAGAGGTGGATGCTGAATAAAGAAGAGATAAAGCAGATGTATGCTTCCGGCATAGACTTTGGCTCACACGGCAAGTCGCACCAGATTCTTACAGCGCTCGATGAAACAGAACTGATAAGAGAGCTGGAAGAATCAAAACAGAAAATCGAAAATATTTTGAATACTGAGGTTATATCGATTGCTTATCCCAATGGTGACTATAATTCTTCGGTAACGCGGTCAGCAAGGGAGTGTGGTTACAAAATTGGAATGGCCGTAAGTACTGATGGGGGGACTGCCGATCATCCGGACATATTTGCGATGAAAAGAATAAACATAAATGAGGGCTCAGCTCTGGGGCCGCGGGGCAGGTTCTCCAAGGCTGTGTTTGCATGCCTTCTGGAAGGGCTTTTCCAACACTTCTAAGATTTGCGGTCATCTTCCCCAAAGTGTGAAGAAAGCTTGAATCAATATCCTGAATAATCAGATATTTATTTATTCGAAGTAATAGCAGATATCGCCGTCGCCGAGAGAGAAATACCACCTGCGTTCATCGGCCAGGAAGTTTTCGCCGATAGGGGAGTTATTTTTGTATGTGAAGGGGGAATATTCGGCGGTTTTGATTCTGAATCCGATCTTACGATAATACTCAAGGTTTTGAGGATCATGGGGAGCTGAGGTAATATAATGTGATCCATTTTGTACTGCAGCTTTGACAGCCTGTTGAAGCAGGATGTTCAAACTCTTATTATCATTCCTGCTGACCAGTGTTTCCAGCACGGCAGTGAACCGAAGACCGTCCTCATCAATACTGTGATGCACAGCCAAAATACCTTTGACATTCTCATCACGAAGCAATTCCCGGCATTGGATTTTTCCGAATGGATACTGGATATAGCGCCAGTTGAGGTAACGGGAATCTCTTATAACGCATATGTCATAATCGGCGGATATCCCGTTCCAGAAATCATCATGTTTTTGATCGAATGCCGAAACAGGCTCGAGCTTATATGCGGGGTCTATTTCGAGCTTTCCCGTGTGGCCCCTCAGGCCGGAATACAAGTTTAAGGGTCCCCCCATAATTGTGCCCAAAAACCTTGCAATCCCGCCGCCGGTTTTGCCTTTCAGTTTAGAATAAATCAATCTATGATATTTCAGGACGTTCAGAAGTTTCAGTTTTCCCGTTTCCAGTTCTTTTCCGCCCAGGGCCAGTGTGATTTTGTTTGCCGCACGATTGGCAGAGGTTGATAAATGCAGGGGAGATATTTCCTTTGAAAAAGCCGCAAGTTTCAGTTTCATTCCCGCGGATCGGGCATCCGGCTGGACGGCATAATCGCAACTGCAGACGACTGTCAGAGTGTTATTCCCGACCTTAAAGAGCATCGGAACGAGCCCATGAACACCCGCTATTCTTTCATTTTTCTCGGCAACCAAAAACGGCGGTATCTTGCTATTGCGAGCGGGATTTAGCTCATGTCTCCAGCGCCACAGCCTTTTTCTCTTTTCTATGTCAACCGGTGGAAAGATGCGATTGAGCAGGTTGGCTACAGCATCATAGTCCCCCGCAGTCGCCGGCCGGATTCGAAGTTTTACGCCCTTCATCTTCTCAATCTTTCCTTCAGAAGCACCCGCTTAACTTTGCCTGAATCGGTCTTGGGGATTTCATCCACAAATATAATCCTTCTGGGTATCTTATAGACCTCCAGTTTTCTCATGCAGTGTTTTCGCAGGTCTATCTCCAGCTTCTTATCGGGCTTAGCATCCACGACCGCGAAGCCTATGACACATTCGCCCGTCAATTCATCAGGAGCTCCAACAACCGCGCAATCGAGGACCCGTTCATGTGTCATCAGGACCATTTCAACCTCACCGGGCACCAGCTTCAATCCATCGATATTAATCTGCTCCTTCAGCCTGCCCTCCCAGGTGATGAAACCATCGGCATCCATAATTCCCAGGTCGCCGGTCTTAAACCAGCCATTGTCAAAGAATTCGGATGAGTCCATGCCCCAGTATCCTGAGGTAACATGCGGCCCCTTAATCAGGATTTCCCCGATTTGATCGATCAGTCGGTCCCCCGAAGTGCCGACTATAACCTCGGATCCCGGGGTTGGCGTTCCGACCGATTTAAGTTTGTCCGGGTGCTCGTTGTAGCAAATTCTGGTGCTGCGGCTGGCCTCAGTCAGACCGTAATACATATAAAACCGGGTATCTGGGAGCAGTTCCAGAACCTTCTCTATATAGACCTCATCCATAGGCGCGGAGTTGACTATGATATATTTCAAATTTTTGCAATGCTCCTTAAACTGCTCCGGAAACTGATCCAGTATGAGCTTAAACCCTCCGGGAGTACCCGGGAAGCTGGTTATCCGTTCCGATTCGATCTTATTCAGGAGATCAGGGATATCATTCAATTTTTCTTCGATATAGACCGTGCCGCCCCGCGTCCAGTAGATATGAATATGTGCCAGCCCGAATAGATGCGTTAATGAGAGGGTGGTTAATTCACGGTCATTCTCATCGATTCCAGCCCATTCAATTATGGAACTGATGGTATGGCTGAGATTGGCATGTGAGAGCATGACCCCCTTGGGGATTCCAGTCGAGCCGCTGGTGTACATGATAAGCGCTAAAGGATTCCAGTCAGTATCGATTTCATTTTCCGGAATCTCGGGATATTCATCCAGATTTGAAGGAAAGACAAGCTGGCCGGGTATCTCTTCGAATCCGGCTCTTTTCTCAGGAGTAACCATGAGTGAGGCCTCGCAATTATCGTAGACATACTTGAGATGATCCGGACGGGACCTGTAATCCACCAGGATGCCGGTGCAGCCATACAGTAAAAGTCCCAGATAGGCACAGATATAATCTACTGAATTGGGAAATGTCAGGATCACCCTGTGGGCGGGTTTGATTCCGTTGGAACTCAAAACGTATGCAAATTTCCGCGCTCTGCTGTAAACTTCCTTGTACTTGAATTCCCTGCCATCGGGAGCTACCAGAAATGGTTTATTCGGTAAACGTGAGACTGTTTCAATAAAAGAGCGCGCTATGTTTTCGGTCAAATTTCTACGCCTCTGGAAATCAAGATGGTTTTTATATCTCCAATCGTCTCCAGTGAAACTATTTCCTCGGGAGACATGCTATATCCAAACTCTTTTTCGACTGCATTGGCTATGTTTATCGTTGCCAAACTGTCCCAGGTTTCGATTTCATCCGGGCCATAATCATCATGATACTGGTCGTCGTCAATCAGCAGTATTTCCTCTAAAAGCGCCTTGAGCTTATCATCGTTTGCAGACATTTGCAAGTCCTTTGAATTTATGAGAAGTTAATCCCATTTGAAGTCCGGGTCCTCAATGAGTTCTATATTGATTCCTGCAATATTGGGCAAAGCAAAGTTGAATTTGAATTTCATGATCCCCTTCTGCTCCTGGGGCGCTATGAATTTAATCCCCCGCTCTTCAAGTTCTTTCTGGGTCTTTTGAATATCTCTGGTGCAGAAGGCGATATGATGGATTCCGCCGCGGCCCTGGTTAAAGTTCTTCAGCACGCCCTTGCGGGGAATCATGAAATGCAATTTGGTCTCTCCCGCGCATTTGAGAAAGATATTGGTTACGTTATACTTATCTATCGTCTCCCGGGCGATTTCCTCCAGCCCCAGTATATTCTTGAAATCCTCAATCTGGCTCTCATTTTGAGCTACAATTCCGATGTGGTGAATCCTCAGCTCGTGCCCCAGCAACCTGTCTATCATCTGGATCCTGTCCTTTACGGTTATACAATCTAAATTATCCAATAATTTTAAGCATTTAGTATAGATTGTCAATAAATATGTACTCAATGAAAACTGGATCGAGCCAGCATCGATGTTTTTTTGAAATCCGCGCCTCTGGATTCGGGCCCGGAAAGGTATGCGGGGTATTTGGAATAATGACATTCCCGATAAGTCTTGTTGACAACCATAAGTATAATTGTAAATTGTTACGCAGTAATAAATTCTGTTGGGAGGCCAAACTCTCTTACACTTTTTTTGGACAATTGGGGATTAAGTTGAATGCAGCCTGTTTATCAGAATTTCCGATAAATTAACAACGTCTTCATAAAAAAAATGCCCGGCTCGAGAAAATATAACATACTGCTTTATACGGAGACCAGCGGAATCGGGGGAGCGGAAAAGGTGCTGCTGGATCTGGCCACCAATCTGGACCGCGAATTATACGAAGTCTACGTTGTCTTACATCGTTCCAGATGGCTTCATGAGCAGTTGGACAAAAATGGAATCCCGGTCGAGATAATCCCGAGCCGCAAATCCTGGGACATCCGATTTATCCGAAATTTCATGAAACATTGCAGGAAAATCCAGGCCGACCTGATCCATTCCCATCTGTTTGGCGCAAATCTTTATGCCGGCCTGGCGGGTAGGATGCTGCGATTGCCGGTGATCGCCACTGTGCATAATGAGTATATCATGCCCGGCAGCAATGTCAGACATCTTCGGTTGAAGAATTTTATTATCAGGAATTTTGCCAAGAAGATCGTATTGGTGGCCGATTATATGAAAGAGGATTATATTGAGAAGGGCCATTACTCTCATGCCAGGCTAAAGACTATATATAACGGTATTGATCTCAAGGATCGTTTGAGTGCTGAAGAAAAGGCCTCTGCCAGGCAGGAACTCGGTTTCAGCAAGGATGATGTATTGATCGGCAATGTCGCAAACTTCAGGGCTCCCAAGGGACATAATTATCTGATACAGGCGGCAGCCAGAGTGGTAGAGAGAATACCCCATGCCAGGTTTCTTCTGGTGGGAGAGGGTACCGGAGAACTGAGGAAAGATGCAGAGAAACAGATTGAGTCGCTTGGACTTATGGATAATGTTCTGCTGCTGGGATTCAGAACCGACGTGGAGGATCTTCTGAAAGTGTTTGACATATTCGTGCTTTCTTCTATTTCCGAAGGTCTCCCTTTATCCATAGTCGAGGCTATGGGAGCGGGGCTGCCGATTGTCGCGACCGATGTGGGCGGGCTGCCGGAACTTGTGGAAAAGGGCAGGAATGGATACCTGGTGCCGCCGAGAGATCCTGAAAAACTTGCCGCTTTGCTCCTGGAGCTGCTGGGTGACGATGAACTGAGAGTGAGCATGGGCCGGGCCAGCAGGGAGATAGCCGAGAACAAGTTCTCCATAGACAGGATGATAGGGCAGTATCAGGATCTTTATCAGGAATTATTATCGTGAGTTTGGAAGCAACAGCAATTATTCTTTTCTGGGTATCATTAGGCCTGGTTTTCTGGACCTATTTCGGCTATATGCTCTTTCTGCAATTTGTATCTGCAATACTGACCAAAGCGGTGAAAAAGGACGACGATTTCCTCCCGCCGATCAGTATCATAATTACCGCTTATAATGAGGAGTCCCGCATAAAGGCAAAAATCGATAATACCCTTGAACTCGATTATCCTGAGGATAAAATGGAGATCATCGTAGTCTCTGACGGCTCCACCGACAGGACCGACGAGATCGTACAGGGTTATGCCCGGAGAGGGGTCAAATTGCTCAGGATACCGGAGCGCCGGGGAAAGCACTACGGCCAGGGCCAGGGCGTCGAAAAGTCTGCCAATGAACTATTGGTTATGACAGACGCAACCACATTTGTCTGGCGAGAGTCGGTTAAAAAAATGATCCGCAACTTTGCAGACCCCTCAATCGGGTGTATATCCGGTATGGATTTTATGAAAGACGCCAGATCCGCGGGGTCGGGGGAGGGGCTCTACGTGCAGTACGAAATGTCCCTGCGCGAGCTGGAGTCAGCCTGCGGATCGCTGGTGGGTGTCTCGGGCTGCTTCTACGCCATCCGCAAGGAAATCTGCGAGGGCTGGATTAACGACAAGTCGAGCGACTTTTATCTTCCGATTTTTGCTCAGATGAAGGGATACCGCACAATTTTGGAGGAACAGGCTCAGTGCTATTATGAGGTATTAGCCGATCCAAAAAAGGAGTTTCGCCGGAAAGTACGCACAGTTGTGCATGGATTGGAGGTCCTTCTCGCATTTAAAAAAGTTTTGAATCCATTCCGTTTCGGCCTGTATTCCCTGCAGATGTTCAGCCATAAGCTCTCGAGATGGCTCGTGCCGATTTATCTGATTGTGCTCTTTTTCGCCAACCTTGCCCTCATCAAGAGCGGCACATTCTACCTGGTGTTCTTTATATTGCAGTCCGCTTTTTATCTCATCGCGCTTATAACAGTCCTGTCCAGCCGGATTCAAAACCTGCCCGTGCTTAAGGTGCCCTTTTTCTTTGTTGTCTTCAATTATGCAATTCTCGTAGCTATATATGAATATATTACCAAAAAAGAGTACATTCTATGGGAGCCGACAAAAAGATAAGGGTATGCCACCTGATCTCCGGCGATCTCTGGGCCGGGGCCGAGGTCCAGGCTTATACGATGCTGAAAGCACTTTCTCACTGTGATGATCTCGATATCCGGGCAATCGTTCTAAACGAGGGAAAGCTCTCCGGCAAACTGCGGGAGCTGGGTATTAGAGTTGATGTGATTGACGAGACTAAAAACAGTTTCCGTTCAATTCGCCGGAAATTGACAGATTTGCTCAGGGGCGCGGATATTGATATTGTTCACTCTCACAGAACAAAAGAAAATGTCCTGGCGGCAATCTTGAAGAGAAAAGGTCTGGCCGGAAAGCTGGTGCAGACCGTTCACGGTCTGGGGGAACCTTTTAAGGGCTGGAAAAAGCTGAAGACAGCCATAACTTCTTCAATCAACAAGAATTATACCCGCCGATATTTCGACCGGATACATGTCGTCTCCGACGATATTAAAGACAGCCTCGAGGAAAAATTTGGAGCTGATAAGCTTGTTACGATACACAATGTCGTCGATGAAGAGTTTTTCGGTGCAGTTCCGGACAGGGACAAAATTCGGGAAGAGCTGGGAATTGATGAGGGTGCTATGGTGCTCGGCACTGCCGGCCGGATGGTTCCTGTGAAAGGATACAAGATGCTGATCCAGGCGGCCCGAATAGTTGTGGATAATAATTCCGGCGTCAAATTTCTTCTGGCAGGTGACGGCCCTTTGAAGTTGGAATTGGAGCGTAAGGCCGATGATATGAGGTTGGCCGGGGATGTCAAATTCGTTGGCTTCAGGAATGATATGATTGATTTTCTGGGCGCTCTTGATATATTTGTTATGACTTCGTATCATGAGGGCATACCGGTTGTCCTGCTGGAGGCTATGGCGCTGGGACGGCCGACAGTGGCGACCGCAGTCGGAGGGATTCGGGAGGTGATTGAGGCCGGCAAATCGGGAATTCTGACAAAGCCCTCGGATCATATTGAGTTTGCCGAGACCTGCCAGAGACTTTTGCAGGATGTTGAACTCAGGAGAAGCCTGGGCGAGGGGGCAAAAGAGCGTATCAGATCCGCTTTCAGCTCTACCGTGCAGAGGGAGAAGATTCATAAGCTGTATAGTGAACTGATGGTCGGGCAGTAATGGTTGTTGTTTCGGGGGCGATCTCGGAAGCAGTCAAACTGCCTGTGCTAGCAGTATCAAGAATGTGATGAGTTGTATATGAAGATAAGTTTTATAATTCCGGTTCTGAACGGTGAGAAATATATAAGGCAGTGCCTTGATCATATCGCAGCCGAGATGCATCCCGATGATGAGATCATCGTGGTCGATAACGGTTCCACCGACAGCACGCTTGATATTGTCAGACAGTACGAAGCGGTGAAAATACTGGTTCATCCCGGCATAACCATCGCGGCCCTCAGAAACCGCGGCGCCGAAGTTGCCGCAGGAGACCTGCTGGCCTTTATAGATTCGGATTGTCTGGTCTGCAAGGGCTGGAGGAAAGCAGTTGAAGAGGCGTTCACCCGGGAGGATGTTCATGCCGCGGGGTCATCCTATATGGTGAGAGAAAATCCAACCTGGATCGAGGCCGCCTGGTGTCAACAGGTAAAAAGGAAGATCAGCAGATTCTACTTTGTTCCAAGCGGGAATTTTGTTATTAGAAATGATGTGTTTCGGGATATAAAAGGTTTCAATGAGAATTTTGAGACAGATGAGGATACTGAGATTTGCAGGCGGGTCAATCAACACGGTTATTCTATCCTGAATGATCCGGATATCTGCGTGGTTCATCTCGGAAATCCGCGCACAATGCGGGAATTCATCGGGAAAGAACGCTGGCATGCCTCAGCAATCACCAAGCCACCTTCGGCCAAAAAAATGGATAAGCCGCTGATAATGACTTACTTATTTATGCTTTTCCTTCTCTTCACAATAATATCGTTATTCATGATTCCTGTCTGGGGATGGATCTTTCCGGTGATTGGTGTTATCCTGTTTTTATTAGTACCCGTTTTCACTGCATTTTATAAAAGCTATTCAATCGGGCGTATTTCTTATGTTCCGAGCTTGATTATTCTATTTCTGGTTTTCTATTTAGTTCGTTCCGAGGTAATCGTCAAGTCGATATTCACAAAAAATCTAAGTAAAAAGGATCCGGGATGAAATTCGATTTGAATAAGATATATCAGCATATGCCCGTTTTCATTCAGAATCTGGGCGTTAGCTACTACGGCCTGAAGCTCTACCGGCGCGAATATGGAAAGAAATTCAGGGCCATGCTGGAGGAATTCGAGAAGCAGCAATGGTATTCATATGATGAGCTCAGGGAGTACCAGAATCGGTTGCTGAGGAAGTTGATCAAGCATTGTTATGATAATGTGCCCTATTACAATCAGGTCATGCGCGGAAGAAAATTAAAACCTGAGGATATCAAGGGTGTCGATGATTTAAAGAAGATGCCGCTTTTGACAAGAGAGACCATTAAAGAGCACGGGGATGAGCTTCTGGCCGGGAATGTTAATCAAAAGAAGCTCGTAATCGGATACACCAGCGGAACGATAGGTGTCCCGATGAAGCTTGTATGGGATAAAAGGGTATGCCTGGTCAAGAACGTGGTTGACTGGAGGCAGAAAAGCATCGCGGGTATAAAACCGGGCGACAGGATGGCTTTCCTCTATGCAAGCGCAGTTGTTCCTCTAAACAGAAGAAAGCCGCCATTCTGGAGGTATAACTGGATATTGAATCACCTGCATTTCTCGAACTACCACCTGCTGGACAATGTGGAATATTATGTCAATAAACTATCGGCTTTCAAACCAAAGGCCATAGAGGGCTACCCATCCTTATTGTATGTACTCGCCCGTTTCATGCAATCCGAGAACATTGTGATTCCAGTCCAGGCCGTCTTTACCTCCTCAGAGACCCTTATGCCTCATCAGAGGGAGGCCCTTGAAGCCGTCTTCGACTGCAAAGTCTTTGACTTCTATGGTCTTGCCGAGCGGGATGTGTTTGCAACAGAATGCGAATTTCATCGGGGTAAGCATCTTAACGAGGATTTCGGTATCACGGAAGTTATGGTTGATGGTGAGCGGCCGACAAAGGCGGGTGAGATGGGAAGAATAGTTGCGACAGGATTACATAATTACGCAATGCCGTTAATCCGTTACCAGACAACTGATGTTACAATGCTGGCTTCCTCAGAATGTGCCTGCGGCCGCAGTTTTCCTCTTATGGAAAATGTTACCGCAAGAGATCAGGATTTTTTGGTGACTGCAGACGGGCGGCGCATATCGCCCTATATTGTAGTGGGCATAACACGTCGGTTTACCAATATCCGGGAACATCAGTTCATTCAGGAAGATGGGAATTCGCTGCGCATACTGATTATCAGGTCAGACAGCTATACGGACGAAGATTCGAGGGCTTTAATAGAGCAGATGAAGAATGTCTTTGGCGAGAAGATGAACATCGAACTGGAATTCGTGTCCAGCATTCCCAGGACAAAATCAGGGAAATTTCGGGCTGTGATATCTAAAATTTCCGCTGAATTCTGATCTACCGAAATTTTAACTTGTATAATTGATATAAATTTCGTACAAAAATAAACGACTTAGGAAGTGCAAAAATTGAACATTTTGAATGAAAAAAGAACCTGGTTTAAATATTAGGGGAAATCTGCCGATTCTTCAATTGATACTGTAAAGATTTGTAAGGACTTAGGTATTCAAAAAAAGATGTTGTTTTGGCCTTCAAATTGAATCTGTTATTTGAATGGCCCATTTGACTTCATGCGAGGAGATGAGTAATGTCGAGGATTATAAAGCCCATTTCTGCGAGCTATAAATTTTTCTTTCTTGGATTGCTTCTGGCGCTGACTTTCCTTCCCGCCCAAGCCCTGGCTCAAAACGATCATTCATGGTATGTGTCGAATAACGGCTCGGATAATAATAACGGCTGGACAACCGGGACGGCAAGAAAGACATTACACGGAGGTATCCTCGACAGCCTCGGACCCGGTGACACGCTGTATATTATGGGCGGTAGATGGGGCGAGACTGCAGACCCCGATGATGGAGGTGAAAATTATATAAAAATGGCTTCATTTGACCTTAGCCACATCGAGGGCACTGGCGCTAATCCGATTGTAATCAGAAATTATCCCGGCACGTTCCCCGAAATATGGGGCGATGGAGGCGTTGATTCCCCGTGGACGAGAAACGGAGTAACCTTCTACGATTCAAAGAACATCATCCTTGATTCATTGCGCATAACCCATAACTTCCACTATGGGGTTATTTTCAGGGGCGGGTGCGAGAACATTACGGTTCAGCATTGTCAGATTGATTCTAATTATATTGAAAGCTGTGGCGATAATGGCGGCGGCGTTTATTTGGGGGCAATGCCTTATGGGGCAAAGAACTACTATTGCAATGTAATGTACAATCATATATTTGATAATAATTATTCATATCCGGATTTTCTTCAATGCACCAATGCACCCGGGGTGGGCGGATATGGCAACAGGCACGGTATAATCCGGGGAAATATAATTCATGGTCACACTGGAGCGGCCGGTGTGAAATTTAAGGGCTTTGACAATGACAGCAATATAGTGGACAGCAATGTTATATATGACGGCGGTGTCGGTGTTGAGATTAACGGCGGTTGTGATACAAATATTGTTCGTTATAATTTGATATATAACGTTACTCGTGGCATTTATTTTTACACTTACGGCTCTGCTTCGAGCGACCATAATGTTTTTCATAACAACACTGTTTATGGGATGGACCGTCATTGGCAGGGTGTGAGTTTCGGTCTGGGAAATAGTTGGAGTACCGCCACCACTCAACCAGCACAGCACATAAACCTTTTTAATAATATTTTCTGTAATATCCCGATGAGCTCTACAGGCGGGCCGTTAACCTTCCTCGATGTCGGACAGACTTTTGACTTCTGGGACAATAATTTGTGGTTCGGGACATCCGGAAGTCAAACTGATGTAGTTAACTGGAATGAGCAGCATATGACCTTAGCGGAGCACGTCAGCGCGCATGGCATCGACAATAATTCCATCTGGGCCGACCCGCAGTTCCTGAGCACCAATCCGCAAAGCGCTGATTTTCTGAAGATCAGTACCACCTCACCCGCGGCTACTTCCGGACGGGGAGGGGCATATCCGACCTACATGGGCGCGTTCAATCCATTTTCTTCGGCGCATATATCTGTAAGTCCAAACAGCCTGGCTTTCGCCGCGCAGCCGAACGGCACCCCGCCCGAGTCAAAATCCTTCAGCATCACGAATGCGGGCGCCGGCACGCTGGAGTGGAGTATTTCCGATAACGCAGGCTGGTTGTCTGTCGATCCTGTGTCCGGCAGCAGCAACAGCCAGGTCGTATCTGTGTACATCAATGATACAGATCTTCCGGTCGGTCAATATAACGCTGCAATCACGATCAGCAGCAGTAATGCCGATAACAGTCCCCAAACGGTGTCTGTGTCTTATAAGATTGACGGTACTCCGCCCATCGATGTTGGCGATTTAGACGGGTATTAAATAACTCGTTCCGGCCCGTCTCCGAGCCTTAAAATATATCAACTGCGGTCGGTTTAAAGTAGCTATGGCTTGTGATCTCATTTGACCCCGAACAAGTCGAGGGTCTTCATTCTGAGAAGCATGCCCATGATACCAAAGCTGGGCGCATTTATGTTCGGGATGGAGTTCTTTATCTTTGCTTTGTCCCACAGCGGCGATTCAAAACTTTCGATCAATTTATCATAAGCATTTGGGCTGTCGAGACACCCAAAATTCGCCCAGCCCCATATCGGTATTTCCGATTTCCCCTTTGAAATTTTGTGCTTTGCATTTTGCCACTTTTGAATTGCTTTTCTGTGGACTCGCGAAACCTCCTGAAGTATAACAGGTCTATTCGCTTTGCATAAAATCGCTGCAGTTGGAAATTGAAGCAAATCCGGACATAAACGTTTAACGATCCCACGATTCAGTGAGTTATTAGCTTTGTCACGAAATGAAACACAAGACGCAAAGGTGATAAAATCCCGATTGCAGTATGGCGCGACGAGAGGTTTATGTGTTGCAGAACTCAGTACCTGCCCTGCTATGTATTGACTGCTCCGTTCTGAAAAAAAGGCTTCAAATGCAGAGTCTCTATTTTCAATCCCCCGCGTTATATATCTTTTGATTTCCTGCTCGATGTCATTATTTACCGCTTTGTCAATCCTCACGAATCTCTCAGCCCAGAGATCCGCATTGAAATACCACGGTGTGGGGTATTCCGGTTGATGGAGCAGCATTATAGCTTCACTGGGGTTGGTTTGTTTAAGCCTTTTGCGCGGATCAATAAAGCCCGGTAAATCGGCAATATAATAAAACGTGGAAGCTACCTTTCTTAAACCGTGCATGGTGCGGGGTGGACCAAAATGGCCGCCAAGAATTTCCCCAGGGATTCCGGCACATACTGAATCAATTTGGAATGAATCCTGCCTGGATGTTTCCCCGGCGACATGCCAGGTGGGAAATAGTACGTTATTGTATTCTGAAAAGCATTTCTCCAGGAATTCAGAGTCGAAGAAGTGAGTTTCTATTCGTCTCAGGATAAGTTCATTGCCGGTTTTCTGCGCGATCGCCTTTACCATCTCAGTCTCCCGGCTTCTCAAATCCCCGTGATGATAGAATTTTACAGTTTTTCCTACGCCAGCAGCGAAGGCGCCTGCAAGAAGAGTTCGTGAATCCCAGCCAGCCGACATCATCAGCATACTATTGGCCATCGTCTTGCAGGCATCAATGAGAAGTTCGCATCCTTCTTCAACCAGCCTTTTTTTGCTCCCCGAATATTCTTCTGTCCAGAGAGGGCTTTGATCATCGAACCTGATTTGTCCGTTCTCCGCCTGGTATCGAAGCGCCTCTCCGGGTCTGAGCCGTTTAATCTCTTTAAACAAAGTACGTGAACCTATCGTATAGGCGAAACGCATGAATTCAATCACACCAATGTCGTCTGTTGCGCAGTTACAGACTGAATTGAGTTCTGCGAGGCTATCGGAAATTAAAATATCCCCGTTTTTGAGGGAATAGAACAGAGGAAATAGACCGTAGAGGTCAATTTGCGCGAGCACTAATTTTTCGGCCGGGTTGATCGCGACCAGAAAGCCGGGATGTTGAAATTCTGCCGATAAGAAACCGTTTTCTATCAGCTTCATGTTCTTCCTTAGTGCCTCTGCAACCTCCTGCACAAATTCACGCGTGCCTCTGCCGATAAACTGGTATCCATTGCTTTCCGCCTTTATCCTGGGCTGAGTTTCAATGTCAAGTGTCTCAATCGATTGAGCTGCGCCATTTTTACTCATACTCCCGGAGAAATCTGGTCTAATAAGCATGTTTTCCGTCCCCATAAATGATGTTAATGGGCTAAAATTAGCATTCTACGAGCATTCATGCAATATAAAAAAACAGGTTATTCTTATCCCTGTTTTGATGAGGTGCTATCTGACTGCAAAATTATCCAGATAAAGCACATACTCCCGGCTGATGTCGTACATGAAAACCTGGACCGAGGCGATATTGCGCATATCGGTGCGGCGATTGCGGGGAGCATCCCTGACCTCCTCCAGCGGAATCTCTATCAGGTTTGAGCCGGGCCTGATGACCAGCCTCCTGTTGAAGCGGTCATAATATTCGCTGTTGTGGTGGGCGTCCTTTATCACCAGCGCCAAATTTACCAGGCTGTCGAGCTCCGAGAACACCTCGAACCGAAGATATTCATGGCCCCTCCAGTCAGGATAAGGCTCGATGACTTCCAGGCCCGGGTATTTTCCCGGATTGAAGGTGATCCTGCCGACCCTGTCACCGCCAAGATTGCCCATCCCCTCCGGCGCGGCCACAACCTCCAGGTCCGCTTCCTGGGCGCTCAAAAACATGCGATCCCAGTATGATTCAAAATCGCAAATTACCGGGAATTTATTGCTGCGGTCAATATAGGCAATGCTCCAGATAACCGGAGGCGAGATCAGTGCAGCAAACAATACTGCCGTGACTGTCCGCAAAATTATCCTGTATGCCCCCGAGCGCAGGCCCTCCCAAAAGCCCTTCAACTGCCTGTCATACGTGGCGTAAAACCCGAGGAAGATGAAAGCGCCGGCAAGGTCCAGAAGGAGATCGCCGAGATCGGCATCCCGCGGCCCGACCATCTGAACAGCCTCAGAACCAAGCCCGGATATGAAGACGGCTGCCAGGGCTGTCAGGTAGTGGCTCAGCCTTCGCCTTATCCATTTCTTCAAAAGCAGCGAGGAGAGCCCCAGAAAGATCAATGACAGGAGCCCGAAAAGGGGAACGTGCCCGGTGTTGGTAATAGACCTCCAGAGGAGGTTTTCCGCGGGCGGCCTGTATGTGTGCAAAAATATGAACAGCCCCAGCGACACCAAAAGCAAAATCAGGATTTTCATAACAGGATTTCGCAACATTGGAGTAATTACCTGCCTCGACCGCCAAAGTCAAGTTTAAACGCACTTCGGGCTGTCGTCAAAAAATTAAAATCCATTAAAAATGGTCTTGCTTTTTCGCCGGTTTTTGTTAATATATGTCAATACTCGCCCGGTTGATGCTGAATTTTCAAAAAGGGTCGCAGATGGTCAGAAACAAAATTTCTAAGATCTTTTTATTACTCCAGGCCAGCGTTTTCATGTTCTCCGTACCATTATTCGCAGAATCGATAATCGCTGATCACAGCAGTGTGCCCTTATTTGAACAGATTCCGTTATCTGTAATCCAGACAATTCAGGCCGATGCACACATTTATTATGCCAGAACATCGCATGGCTACCAGATTATAACCGGTATAGACATGATTTATAATGAAAATGCAAGCTATGAGAGCCCCTATTTTTACGAATGGGGGGATGATCTGGGATATGACGGGGATACGCTCTGGGTGCCGGCCACGCGCACATATCTGAATAGCCATCCGGAATGCAACGTAGCCATGTTCTCGTGGTGCGGCGGAGTTTCCACTAATACCGAGGAAGGCATAAATATCTATCTGTCAAAAATGACCGAGCTCGAGCAGGCTTACCCCAATGTGACTTTTGTATATATGACCGGTCATCTGGATGGAGGCGGAATTGAAGGAAACCTGTATATCCGCAACAACCAGATTCGCAACTACTGCATCAACAATGATAAGGTTCTATTCGATTTCGCTGATATTGAGAGTTATGATCCGGACGGCAATTATTATCCGGACGATAACGATGCCTGCAACTGGTGCTACGACTGGTGCGCTGTACATAGCTGCCCGACCTGTGGTGACTGCCTGCATTCACATTGCCTCAACTGCTATCTGAAAGGCAAGGCCTTCTGGTGGATGATGGCCAAAATCTTTGGCTGGGAGACAGAACCGGCCGGCTGCGGGGATGCCAATGGCGACAGCACCGTCAACGTCAGTGATGCTGTATGGATCGCGAACTATGTCTTTGTCGGCGGTTCGGCCCCTGAACCGTTGGAAATCGGTGATGCCAACTGCGATGGTTCATGTAATGTCAGCGATGCCGTCTGGATCGTCAACTACATTTTCGTTGGCGGGAATGGTCCCTGCGACATGGATGGCGATGGTTCGAAGGATTGCTGATTTTCTTATCTATTCTTTTCTAAATCCGACAAATAATAGTGGCATCCAATTAAAATATTGCCATTAAATAAAGAAATTGATTATAATCGCTAAATTACGGATTTAGATTATTCAGGGATTTTAAGGTACATGGCTTATAAAGTTGCATTGGTAGTGGGCGCGCGGCCCAATTTTATGAAAGCGGCGCCTCTACTGCGGGAATTATCCAAATTCAATCAGAAATACGATCCAATTCTCATCCATACAGGTCAGCATTATGATCATGCAATGTCCCAGTTGTTTTTCGATGAACTGGACATCCCCAGGCCGGATTTTAATCTGGGTGTTGGATCTGATTGGCATGGGGCGCAAACCGCGAAGATAATGATAAAGCTGGAGGACATGTTCAGGAATGACCGGCCCGATTTAGTAATTGTTTTTGGTGATGTAAATTCTACGGTGGCTGCCGGGTTGGTCGCAAGTAAACTTCTGATCAAGGTCGCGCATGTTGAGGCCGGGCTTCGCAGTTTTGATAGAACAATGCCGGAGGAAATTAACCGGGTATTAACCGATCACCTTTCCGACCTCCTGTTTGTTTCCGAGCCATCGGGTTTAGAAAATTTGAAACGTGAAGGGATTGAGTCGGATAAAGTTGTATTTGTGGGAAATATAATGATTGATACCCTGATTCAGAATATCGAGAAATGCGAAAAATCAGTCATCCTGGAAAAGTTGTCCTTGAAGCCGCGCAGGTATGTGGCAGTTACTTTACACAGGCCCTCAAATGTGGACAATCCGGAGATTCTCAGGTCAGTACTCGGGACGATAACGAGCGCTTGCAGTCCACTCCCGGTTGTATTTCCATGCCATCCGCGCACGAGAGAAACCATAAAAAGGCATAATATCCTTACGAAGAAACTCTCCGATTCTATCCTTCTTGTTGAACCGCTCGGGTATCTGGATTTCTTGAAACTTCAAAGCCAGTCGTTCTTTGTCATAACTGATTCGGGGGGTATTCAGGCTGAGACCACATACTTGGGGATTCCATGTATTACCTTAAGAAATAATACAGAGAGCCCAGTTACTGTTAGTGAGGGCACGAACATGCTCACCGGTCTGGACCCCGCAAACATCAGTAATGCTATTACTCAGGTAATGCGCAGTGACCGGGAGAAAGGATCTGTCCCCAGGTTCTGGGATGGGAAAACATCTGAACGGATTGTAACATACTTGAATGGAATTATGTGATTTATAGACTGCCTGATAAATGCCGAAAGGACCAATCATTTGGTATCGGAAATACTCCTGAAAACATCATCTAATTGCCTTGCCAGTTCACGACGATCAAACCTGCTTATAAATTCTTTGTTGGGATGATAGCTATTTGATGCGGCCTTGAATTCTTGATAATAGTTCCAGAGCGCATTTTTTATAGCTTCAGTATCAGAAGGATCAACTACACAGCCACTATTTGATTTAAGTATATATTGTGCTGCCAGACTGTCGGGCGGAATCAGGGCCAGAACGGGTTTCTCCGCTGCCCAATAATCATAAAGCTTGGATGATACAGCTCCTGAATCTGTCATTTCCGGCGACAGGTGGAATAATAGTAATGATGAGCTTCTCTGGACCTCTAATGCTTGAGCTCTCGGGATTTTGTCCTCCAAGCTTATTATTTCGCCCAAGTTTCTGCGTTTTATAATTCTTATCATATTTGCTTTTTCTTCGCTCTCAATGTTGCCTATGATGAAAACACTAATTTCCTTTTCCAGCGAGGGATGTTCCTCTATCAAATCGCCAATGGCGTGCAAAAAATAATCAAGCCTGTAACTGGAATAAACTACCCCCGTGTACGAAATAACAAAATTCTCTTTTGACGACTTGTCAGGTAAGTTATTAAAGTCTTCCGGATCATATCCGTTGGTAATAATCTTGATTTTATCTTCATTGATTCCCGGAAATTTTTCCAGCAGGATCGCTTTCATGGTATCTGTCACCACCAAAATTGCGTCCATCTTATTGAGGCATCGCTTCTCAATCCCTTTTTCGAGTTTTTCGCGCCACTTTGTACTATAATTCCTGTATAACGTAGTTGTCCAAAGATCTCTATAGTCTGCCACCCATTTCTTTCTCATAATTGTTTTGATAATCCATGCGACAATATGATTGCTGTAACAGGGGGCGGTTGAATATATGACATCAATATTTTCCTCTCGGCATATTTTGATTCCTTTGCGCACAGCAAATGGTATCCATGGCATTCTATTATCTGGTATAAGAATATTTTGCCAAATGAAATTCTGTATAACGCCGGGAATTCTTCTTCTTAACAGGATTTTCATCCATAGTAAGCACTTGAATAATTTGTTCGTTCTGGTCTGGTAATGTTCCAACTCTTTCTTATATTGTCTGTGCTGCGCCTGACTATTCGCAAAGATATTGGGAAAGAAAGCTCTATATATCTTCAGGTCCGCAGGAATTTCTTTATCAAAAGTGTGATCTGTAGCCTCCATTGATTTGATATTTATAGTCAGCACATGCGGGTCGCAGTTGTTCCTGTCCAAATATTTTATGAATTTAGTTGTCCTCGTAACATTTTGCTGCAATGGGGGAAATTCGCTGGCAACGAATAATACTTTTAAGGGCTTTCTCTGTATGCTCATATTTTATTAATATCGGCTTGGAAATGTGCAATCAATACCTTACTGACAGTATTTTTTATACTGCCAGAATCATCGTACATTCAATCTCAATTTCTTTAATATTTGTTTTTTATGCTCCTGTTCAATTCCAAATATGAATTCGAATATTATATATATAAGCATTAATGTTGCAGCGTAAATTATGAAAACAGCTAAGGAATTTATCGTGATGAAATGCCTGACAGACAATACGGCAATAATAAACGGAATGGCGCTTATCAAAGGCGGGAGATATGATTCCAAGAAATACCTGAGGATGCTGACTTTCAGGGTCCTGCAGGCATAGATTGGCAATATGAAAGTGCCCTGTATCAAAAGCGGTATTGCCGTCCCGAAAGCGACACCAATTATTCCGTATTTATTCATCAGTAAAATGCTTATAAGTATATTGGAAAGGGCCGCCCCTAAGTGAAGAAAAGCCAGGAGTTTTACCTTGCCCAGGCCTGTAAATATACTCCCGGCCACAAATTGAGAAAGAAATATAATATAGGACCAGGTTAATATGATCAGTACTTGAGAAGATGCCGGCCCGTATTCGGGCCCGATCCATAAAGAAATAAATTTTTCACCCAGAATCAGATATATGATGCTTATCGGCAAGACTGCCATGAAGCAGTATCTCGTCCCTGTAAAGAGCAGTCGCTTCATTCTGTCACTATCCTTCTGGGCGCCGAATGAGGAGGCAATCGGGGTGATTACCGAGCTAATCTGGCTGATAAATTGCCTCAGGTAAAACACCAGGTTAGCGCCGATTGCAAAAAACGTTATGGCCTCGGCAGTAAGGAAAATGCCGATTACTATCGAGTCAGACATGAACGATATCTGCACTGATATGCCGATTATGAACATATACAGGCTAAACCCCAGCAGCTCCTTCAGCAACTTGATATTCGCGAGTCTCAAACTGATTTTCTGATGAGGAAATACCCGCTTACACACCATCGCCTTTATGACACATTCCAGAGCTGCCATGACAAGGGTAATGCTTGCCAGAGCAATCAGTCCTCCGCCGGCTCTTAGAAACAAGACAATTGCTCCCGCTCGCAGAATGCTGAGGATTATGCGGATCGAATTCGCGATGTCAAATCTCTGCAATCCGCGAAAGACGGCATCAAATACATTGAGGGGAAAGCTGATCGCGACATTGACACCAAGAAGCAGAATTAGGATTTTCAGCTTCGAAATATAATCCGGTTGCACGTTGAACAGATTATGCGCGAACGGCGCAAAGGCCGCTGCGACGAGAACTACAACAACTCCTATAAAAGAGAAGAAGAGCAGCATCGTATTGATAATTTCATTTATTTTTGAATACTCCCCAAGAGCGTGATGGTGGGAAATATATTTAATAATTGTGGTAGGAAATCCCAGGTTCAGTATCCCAAAGTACCCGCATATGGACCCAACGAGAACCCACAATCCGTATGCCGTATTGCCCAGAGAATGAATTATAAATGGGGAAAGAAAGAAGGCAATTATCAGTGCAATGAAGAAGCTGGCGTAATTGGAAGATACGTTTCGAATTATAGTATATGTTGTATTCATTATATGTCTTTAAAGCCTTTCATATTTTTAAGGCTGAAATATAAATTACACTATGCTGCGTATCAATGAGTTTTTTGGGCCGTTAGTCTCATTTCTCCAGTCAGTCCCTGTAATGTCATGGGAATCAGGATTAGAAAGGCAGGAGTAAATTTCGCAAGCTCCCATAAGTACGCTCTGAAAAAGAAAGCTACTAAGTAAAGACTCAGCCCAATAAAGGCATACTTGAAAAAAGGAATAGATTTTTTGAAAGACTTAATGGAAAAAAATACAAAGCCGAAAAATACCACCAGCCAAAGAGGAATGGTTAAAGTTAAGAGATTATTGAAATCCAGGTTCCTGGATACATGCGATACTAAACTATAAGGAAGCTGCTTGAATCCAAAGTACAGATGTGTTATCAAATAAGAAACCGAGAACGCAAGTAAACCGAAGAAAAGAAACTTAGCTGTTTTTCTCAGGGGTTGATGGTCAATTGTCTTCATGTGCAGGATTAAAATCGCTAACAAAAGGACAATTTGCATGCGGTTGAATGTTCCGATAAAAATAATGACTGGTATCAGAGCATATTTTCTTTTGAATATTAACAGAAAACCGACTGTGAAGAGCATAAAATTTATGTAATCTCCGATCATGTAATACCCGGTAGTTACAAAAGGTATAATTGCCTGAAATAGAAACAAGCCAAGCATGGATGTCTTTTCTGGAAAGAGGGTCTTCAGATAACGATACAAAGAATGATATATCATATAGAAACAGATAAATACGATTATAGAATATGAAATAATATGGAGTTTAATCGGAGACTGAGTAATTAATGTAAGAGGCAATTGAATAGCTTTTGCCATCAGCGGCTTAAATATTCGATACTGGTACGGCGCTTCTTTATTGCCTGATAATATATCTTGTTCAAACAAAATTCTCTTCTCAACGTGAGGAATTATCACCCCTCTAATCAGGAAAGCAGAGGAGAAGAGAGTCAACATCAGGATCAATATGAGAACAGGCTTTTTGAAATGTGCAACGCTGAAGACTTGCAGAATGGCAGTTATCGTTTTATCAATTGACATGAGGCTTTAACTCCGATTGGTTCGACTAACCACTACTTTAAACCAGTGAGCTAGATTATATTTATTTCCTCAAGACGATCCCATTCTAACAAAAATTTAATATAAAATACTCAATAGGGTGTATCAATAACTTTTTATTTATCAGTAAATTATGCACACAAACAAACATGTACTTCCCGAGACATAGTTTACACTTTATTCCGGTCACATGGTTTACAGATTGGCATATACTTACCTTGAAGGAGGTATGTTATGCCATGGAAGGAGACCAGTGTCATGGACGAACGGATGAAA